>LULW01000680.1_pt1 | contig 11135 bp, 15 predicted proteins | sample 729531 | NCBI WGS metagenome assembly LULW01 (sample SAMN03860279, study PRJNA289734) | marine metagenome | biome: seawater column; feature: ocean; material: water; isolation source: Red Sea water column Station 108 - depth 10m | place: Saudi Arabia: Red Sea | collected 2011-10-15 | depth 10 m | reverse complement strand
AATATAGGTGTAATACCTTTTTGGTTAATGCTTATTATTTTTCCACAAACTAAAGTTTGTGGTTTATTTGTTACATCAATAATTCCAACATTTATTTTGGCAAGTGTTTATGTTTATCTATTATATATATTCTTTTTTGCCGGATATGATTTTGATAAAAACTTTATTTTATATTTAAGTTTTTATGATCTTGCTGAGCTTTTTGAGAATAATGAGTTTTTAATTTTATTTTGGACGCACTTCTTAGCTATAAATTTGTTTTGTGGATCTTGGATTGTTAGAGATAGCCAGAGGTTTTATATGTCAAAAATTCTAGTCTTTTTTCCTTTAATAATCACATATTTTATTGGTCCTTTAGGATTATTTATATACTGGGTGATAAGAATTTTTTTCGCAAAGAGAATAAGTTTATTTGATTAATTTTTATTTCTCTACTTTAAAGCCACTGCTCTTCATTTGAGAAAAGCCTCCGTCTATATGTGAAATTTTTTCAAACCCCATGTCTTTCAATGATTTTGTAGCTAGTGCAGATCTTAATCCACCTGCACAAAATAAAACCATTTCTTTGTTCATATCTATCTTGCCTTCTTTAAAGTAAGGACTATCTGGATCCATCCAAAACTCTAACATTCCTCTAGGAATGTGATGAGAATTTTCTATTCTTCCCATTTTCTCAAGTTCTCGAATATCTCTTATATCAATTAAATTGCATTTATCACTGTTTACCATCTCTAATGCTTCCGCTGGGGAAAGTGTCTTGATTTCTGTCAAAGCTTCTGCGACCAATGTTTGTGCTGATTTAATGCTCATAAAGGTTTAATACATCATTATAAATTTTAATCTACGAAAAAATATGCCAAATAAAGCTCCTAATTTCAAAATCCCATCAACCAATTCAAAACTTTTAGAGCTAAAGAAAATCAAAAGTAAATATAAAGTTTTATATTTCTATCCAAAAGATAATACACCAGGGTGCACAGTTGAGACAAAAGACTTCAATTCTCTACTTTCACAATTTAAAAAATTAGACTGTGAAGTTATTGGTATTTCTAAAGATAGTATGGAAAGTCATGAAAAATTTAGAGATAAATTTAAAATTAAATTTGATTTGGTAGCAGACGTTAAGAAAGAAGCGATTAAAGCTTACAAAGTTTGGGGTAAAAAAAAATTCATGGGTAGAGAATTTATGGGATTAATAAGAAGTACATTTTTATTAAAAGATGACAAAATTATTAAAGAGTGGCGTTCAGTAAAAGTTAAAGACCACGCATCAGAGTTTGTTAGTGGAACAGCTAATGTTCCCCAAACTCCAGCAAATAAGTGAGCTGGTATTGCACCAACAACATCATCAATCTTAAATGAGAATAATAGTTTTGTTCCAAACACTACTATCAATCCACCGATTGCACCGATGAATATTGCTGCTATAGGTGCTGGCGCTAATGGTTCAGCTGTTATTGCAACTAATCCACCAATCGCACCGTTAAGCATTTGAACTACATCAGTTTTACCATACATTAATCTAGTAATTACTGCTGCTGCTAAAACACCACCACACGCTGCTAAGTTTGTATTAATAAATATATTAGATACTGCTACTGCATCATCGAAAGTTCCCATAGCAAGCTGTGAACCACCGTTGAAACCGAACCAACCTAACCATAAAATAAATACTCCAACTGTTACCAAAGGTATAGAAGAAGCTGCAAATGGTCTCATTGGTTTTGCTTCACCTGATTTAGCAAATCTTCCTGTTCTCGCACCTAACAACATAGCTCCTGCTAATGCTGCAGCACCACCAGTTGAGTGTACAAGAGTTGAACCAGCAAAATCAGAGAAACCTAAAGCGGCTAACCAGCCACCACCCCACTGCCATCCCATGACAATTGGATAAATGATTCCTGATAAAATTGCTGCAAATAAGAAGAAAGGCCATAATTTAATTCTTTCTGCTAACGTACCAGATACAATTGATACTGTTGTTGCACAGAATACCATTTGGAAATACCAATCCGAACCATCTGCATATCCTGTATCAACAGCACTTGCATCAGACCACGGAGTGAATGTTCCTATATAGCCACCTTCTGGAATTCCATATGCTAGATTATAACCAACCATCCAGAACATAATTCCAGCGATAGAAAATAATCCTATATTTTTTGCACAAATTACAGATACACTTTTTGAAGTTACCATTCCTGATTCTAGCATCGCAAATCCGCAAGCCATAAACATGACAAGAAAACCACAAACTAAAAATAGAAATGTATTAAAAATAAATCCAACTTCTGCAGAGACTGTAGATTCGGCATAACCTACACTTGTCATATTCAGTAAGAAAAACAAACTTACTAAAGGACCGACAAGTTTTTTTAAATGTTTAGTCATTTAACCTCCATTGTTAAAAAGAGGTTCTTATAATTTTAAAATAAATAAAAACTAATGATTGTTGTTAAAAATAGATATGCAGTTTTTGCATGTAGAAACAGCCTTTATCAAGAATTTTAGCATTCCTGATAAAGGCTGTTAAATGAGATTTACTTGTTAAATACTTCTTTAAGTGCTTTAGCAGGTAAAAACTTTACCTTTTGAGAAGCAGCGATTTGGATTTGCTCTCCAGTTCTTGGATTACGTCCAATTCGGGCTTTTCTTTTAGCCACTTTATATGTACCAAAACCTGCAATCTTTACAGAATCGTCGTTTTTCAACGCATCTAGTATAGTATTCGTAATAGTATCAAAAGTACGCTCTGCATCAGCTTTACTTTGATTTAACGAACCAGCTAGCTTTGCTACTAATTGTTTTTTGTTCATTTTAGCTCCGGTTTTAAAGGTTTATGAAACTATACTTAACAAAATCATTGATAATTCAAGCTTTTTTTTAGTATATATTTTTTTTTGAACAACAATATATAGTGGTAAAAAAAGTCAATAAATACAATGTTTTTTTAGCTATTAAAAAAGCCTTAAAATAAGCCTAAATCTTTAAGGTCGTTAAATGTTGCGAAAAACATTAAAGATAACAACAAAAACATTCCGATTCGAAAAAAACCTTCCTGTGTTTTTTGACTTAAAGGACGACCTAATACTTTTTCAAATGCATAAAACATCAGATGTCCTCCATCTAATAAAGGTATTGGAAACAAGTTAATTAGTCCTAAACTTATAGAAATATATGCCATCATACTGACAAAGGGTATAATTCCAAATTCTGCTACTTGGCCAGAAATTTTAGCAATTCTAATTGGACCACCCAATTGAGAACTGTCCCCTGCTCCTGTAAACATTGATCCAAGATATTTAAGTGATGAAGTTGTTACAAAATAAACTTCATTAAATGATTGAAGTAAAGCTTGTGCAGGTCCAAGTTTTTTGTGTGTTATTTGATTGTTATAAGGACTAAGTTTAATACCTACCATCCTTTTCTTTAATTTGTTTCCTAATTCATCAACGCTATCAACAAAATTTGGTTTAACTTTTAAAATTATCTCCTGGTCATATCTTGAAACTTTAAAATCGATAAATTCTGATGTTGACATTGCTATTAATTTAGAAACATCAAGAATACTCTCTACTTTTGTATTATCTATTTCAATAATAACATCATTTTTTTGCATTCCGGCAACTTCTGCTGGACTATCTTTTAATACTTCATCAATTACAGCTGGTGTAAAATCTTTACCTGCAAACATGTATATGAAAGTAAAAATGACTAAAGCTAATATAAAATTAGCCAATGGTCCTCCAGCAACAATTAATGCTCTTTGGTAAAGAGGTTTTGTTACAAACAATTTATGTTGGTCTTCTTTGCTATATTTTTTTAGTAGCTCCTCTTGATCTGCTTGTGAAAATACATTCCTATCTCCGAAAAATTTTACATAACCGCCTAGTGGTATCCAACAAACTTTCCATCTTGTCCCTGATTTATCGTTCCATCCAAATAATTCTCGACCAAAACCTATCGAAAAATCTGTTACACCAACACCATATCTTTTTGCAAAATAATAATGTCCATATTCATGAATGAAAACAACAACAACAATTAATACAATAAATGGTAATATAAAATTGAGCATTTATTAAATTATACAATAATTAGGTTTTTAATAAACATCAATTATTTCAATTTCCATGCAATTATTGGTGATAAAGTTGCCGCAATAAATGAACAAAATAAAAGAGATTGAGAAATATACGATGGTGCTAAATCCATTGGCAAAATTATGCCAAATAGTATTGATTTAGAAAAATCAGGACTTGGAAAAAATAATAGTCCTGCAATTAATCCTATTAATATAGAAACATAAGCATTTTTTTCATCATAAGATTTTGAATAAAAAGTATAAAAAACACTTAGAACAGCCGCACAACAAAATAAATCTGCTATTAAGAATAAATAAAGAATACTAAATCCTTTTGATGCAACAAAAAAAGCTATGACCGAAAGAAAAATAACAAATTGTTTTGAGATATTTAAATGATTATTTTTTAAATTTAATACTTTATCTACATCGACTATTACCAAACTTGAAATAGCATTTATTAAAGTATCAATACTACTTATTGTTAAAGAGATAGCTAAAATTATTACAATGACTGAAAATATTATTAAATTTTCTTTTAATAAAATTGAGAAAAATGCAAGATCAGGTATTACATTAGTATCTTGAGAGACAGCCACTAAACCACTAAATCCCATAAAAAAGACTATTGGTAATATTATTAAAAATGAAAATATTAAACTTTTTTTTAAAACTTCGTAATTTTTTGCAGCATAAACTCTCTGCCAATTACCTTGATGAAAAAGATTAGTTGCAGCAACAGCTATAAAGAAAGTTAAACCGGCAGTATAATTTGGAAGATAACTAAAACTTAACAAATGCGGATTATTATTTTTAATAATTTCAAAGTTAAATTCGTTTGTTTCAATTGAGGTAATAAAAATTAAACTAATTATTAAAAGTGCTGTAAATACAAAAAATTGAATATTATCTGTGATTAAGGATGCTCTTAAACCTCCATATAATGTGTAAAGTAACGAACATGATATTACTATTAAAGAGGTAATCCACAATTCAGTACCAGATATGTAATTAATTAAAAAAGCTACAGCAGTAACTTCAGCAATTAAAAAGATTGTCATATAAAAAATGGAAAAAACTAAAATAAGTTTATAAAGATTTGGTCCAAATCTTAATCTTATTATTTCAATAATACTTTTGCCTTGCGGATAACTAGTTCTAAATTTTTTACCAAGATAAATTAAAATAAAGAGTGGAAATGCAGTTCCTAGTGAATAACCAATCACTGCACCAATTCCTCCCCATGTTGCTGCTGATGCGGGTCCAAATAAAATCCAAGCACCAAGTGCTGAAGCAACAAGACTTGTTGTTAAGGATAAAGTTCCAATCGAACGGTTTGCAACTAAATAATTATTAAGTCCTTTAAATTTTTTTGAAAAATAAATTCCAACAAAAACAAATATTAAAGAAATTGAAATAATTAATATTATTGCTGATGATTGATTGATTATATTTAAATTATTCATTTTCCCTTTCTGAATTACCGGACAGGTTCTAAGGGTATTTCTCAGCCTTCTGGCACCCCATTTACAACTTATTTCAAAGATTAAATGAAATCAATTATTAACTTAGCGCTACTAACAAGAATTAAAGCGTAAATGATATTATAAAATAAATTTTCCTCAATTATTTTAAGTAATTTATAACCTATAAATATTCCAATAAGCGCTAAGGGAAAGAGAGTAACTGATTGATATAAAGTATCAAAATTCATCATAGATAAATAAACATACAGAGGAAGCTTAATTAGATTAACACAACTAAAAAAAATAATTCTTGTGCCAACATAAATTTCTTTTTTCATTCTTAGTGGAAGCAAATAAAGACTTGTTGGAGTTCCTCCCGCATGAACACAAAAACTTGAAAAACCGGCAATGGATGAACAAATAGCCCCTTTAAAAAAGTTTTTTTTTGCCGGTATAGTTTTTTCTTTTTTAAATAAAAAATAATGACCAGAAAATAAAAAACCCATTATTCCAACTATTAACTTAAGCAAATCCTCAGAAAAATAAGTAAATGTAAATGAGCCAATTATTATTCCAATAGCTGCAAATGGAACTATTAATTTAAGTGTTCCAAAATCAAACTCTCTTCTAAATCTATAAACTGCAATAATGTCTGAAAAAATTAATATTGGTAAAATAATTGCAAGTGCTTGATTTAATGGCATTACTACTGTCATTAATGGAACTGAAATTAATGATATTGATCCACCTAAACCTGATTTAGCAATTCCATATAATACGATAGCTGGAACAACGCTAACAAAGAATAATAAATTTATCTCCATTATAAATTAGAAATATAGTAATAAAGATAAAACCACTAATATTAAAACTAATATGATGACAGCTATGTAATTGAGTTTAATTTTAAATTTGCTTAATAAAAATTCATTAATTTTTTCCCAGAAAATAATAATTAAAATTAATAGTACTGCTGGAAGAATAAATTTAATCATAAATCTATTTACATCAAAAAATACATCAATCCAAATATAACAAGTATAATTATTATCCAAATTGAAAAATTAGATATCAATTGTTTAATATTTGAGTTTGATCTGAGAAAATTAGGTAGAACTAATATTAAGACTAATATTAAAAATATTGCAGGAATTATCTGGTCAACAGTCAAATTAATTTTTTATATTATAACCTTTTTTAAGTATAATTGAGACAAGAGTTACACATACAATTAAAAATATAAACATTGTTGAAATACTTATCCAAATATCAAAATCAGAAACTCCATAAAATGCAAACCTCAGCCCATTAATTAAATATACAACAGGATTAAAATAAGTGACTGTTTGCCAGAAACTTGGGAGCATATCTAGCGAATACAAACTTCCACCTAAGAATACCATTGGTGTTATGACAATTGTTGGTATTATAGACATTTGCTCGAAATTTTTACTAAGAAGTCCAATTAAAAACCCAAACAAAGCAAAAGTAAAAGCAACTAGAATTAATAAGAAAATCATTAGTAAAGGAAACTTTACATTTACTTCTGCAAAGAAAAGTGAAGTGCAGAAAATTACTGCAGCAACAATTAAGGTTTTAGTTGCACCTGCACCAACATAAGCAATTACAATTTCTACAGTAGAAATTGGAGCTGCTAAAATTTCATAAATTGTTCCATTAAATTTAGGAAAAAAAATTCCAAAAGAAGTGTTACTGATAGATTGCGTTAATAATGTTAACATCAATAATCCTGGAACTATATAAGAGCCATAACTAATGCCATCAATTTTTTGTACATAATCCCCGATTACCGAGCCGAATACTATAAAGTATAATGAAGTAGATAAAACTGGAGAAAGAAGAGATTGTATTAATGTTCTTCTAAATCGATCCATTTCATGAAAATAAATTGCTCTTAATGCGTAAAAATTAATCCTCATTATTTTCCTTTACCAATGTCACAAAAATCTTTTCAAGATTATTTTGCTCTGTTTTTAAATCTCTCATCCTCAAACCTGCATTTTTTAAATCTTGAAGCATCTTTGTGATACCTGTTCTTTCAGCATGTAAGTTATAGTTGTAAATTAATGAATAATTATCATTAGATATTGATAGATTATATTCATTAAGTTCTGCTGGAATTTTTTCGACTTTATCTTGTAATTCAATGGTTAATTTTTTATGACCCATTTTTTTTAATAAATCTATTTTATTATCAACAACAATTATTTCTCCTTGATTAATTACTGCAACTCGGTCTGCGATTGCCTCTGCTTCTTCAATATAGTGTGTTGTTAATATTATAGTTACTCCTGTTTTCCTTAATCCCTCTACAACTTTCCACATATCTTTTCTCAATTCTACATCAACGCCTGCTGTTGGCTCATCAAGAAATAATATCGAAGGTTCATGTGATAATGCTTTTGCTATCATTACACGTCTTTTCATTCCTCCTGAAAGCTGATTTAACCTTAAATCTTTTTTGTCCCATAAACTGAAATCTTTAAGAACTTTTTCTATATGTTGAGGGTTCGGCTTTTTTCCATATAAACCTCTTGAATATGAAACATTGTTAAACACTGTTTCAAATTGTAGTTGGTTTAACTATACCACATACAATACTTATCAGTGTAGTTTTGCCAGCTCCATTTGGTCCAAGCATAGCAATAATTTCACCTTGCTTTATATTTAAGTTAACAGTTTTTAAAGCATTAAATCCGTTGTCATATACCTTCGAAAGGTTATCTATTGTTATTAAATCTTTAGTCATTATCCGCAATCTTAAAATGATATAGAGGTGTTTTTAATGACAAGCAATATTATATTTTTTTAATCTCCAATAATTGTATGGCCATGGAGTTAAAAAACCAACTAGTAGCATTATTGGAACTACCCACCAATTTAAAATAGCTCCACCTGTTAAGATTACATCGGTAAGGTTCATGGCTATTTCCATACTGACCATAGATATAAAACTCATACCTAATGCAGTCTTAAATGCTTTTGAAAAATCAAGATTTTGTCTTAACAAAATAATAGTTTCTAAGATTATACTTGTTATCAAACCATTTATAATTGCTAGAGTCATAATGCCTAGAACAGGAAAAGGAATTTTAGTTAATTGAAAAAATAAAATTGTTCCTAAATCTCCTATTGCACAACCTAATAAACACCAGGCAGTATTTTTTGCACTTCTTTTCCAAGTATGTTTGCACGACCAATTAAAATTTATTGTTTCTGAACTCATTATTTGCTCATTTCCAAATGGTATTCATAGATATCGTCTTTCCAATAAGATTTAATATATGAAAGAATGTTATCAATACCTTCATCACTTATTTTGTCACCAAATCCCATCATTTTCCCTTCGTAATTTTTTATCAGTTTAGCAAATCCATACTTTATCATTCTATGTAGTAATTCATCTGTGTGATGCCAAGTGTGACCAGTTCCATTTAAAGGTGGTGCTTTTCTGTGTCCATCCTCATCTAAACCTTGCCAGTTTGCGGCTCCTGCTAGATTTGGCTGATGACATGAGGCGCAATATTGATTGTATAAAATCTTACCATTTTTAATAGCTTCTAAAGAGTCTCTAGTTATTGGATAGTGTGAATGGGCTAATGCTATATCTGCATAAAATAAAACAAAAAAAATAAAAATATACTTTTTCATTAATTAATGTGGAGCTCTATATCTACTATGACATGCTTTACAGCTTGACCACATATATTGTTTTAGAGCTGCTCTAAAATCGTCTTGGTCTTCAATAATTGATGCTAATTTTATCATTTGATCTGATGATTTTTTCATAAGAGCATCAAATTTATCTTTTTCTTCCCATATTATAGGTAAGGCTTTCCTCAATTTCAACTTCGTTAAGTAAAATACTAATTCTTTTTGCTAGTTTATAATTTTGACTGAATAAAGATTTTCTTTTCTTTATTATATCTTTTGCACTTTCTTCTGAAAAAGCATTAGAATTAAATGAAAAAGATAGCACTACAATAAACAACACTTTAAAAATATTATTAATTTTTATAAAATAGCTCATGCCAAATGATATAACATTACGATATAGTTGGTTAGCTAAATTTTTCCATTGGTTCACTTTGTTCCTTCTAATTGCTCAAATACCAATGGGATTTATTTTAGTAAGATTGGATTTTTCAGATTTAAGAATAACTGTTGAAAATATCCATGTGATAGTTGGAATATCTATATTTTACTTAACCTTATTTAGATTAATTTATAAATTTTTTAGTAAATCTCCAAAATTAATTCCGGAGGCGTTTATAGGTCAGAATTTAATAGCAAAGGCAAATCATTTTGCTCTTTATGTCGCACTATTAACAATAACAACATCAGGAATTTTAAAAAAATTATTTAATGGCGAAAAATTAAATTTTTTTATTTTTAAATTAAGAATCGAAGATAATTTTGATTTAGCTGATCAATTTTACAATATTCATGTTATTTCGAATTACACATTAATTGCATTAATAACATTGCATATATTTGCTGTTTTATTTCATCAAATATTTTTGAAAGAAAACATCTTGAAAAGAATGACTAAATAATTAAATAGCTCTGATGAAAAAATTATTTATATTTATTATTTTAATATTAGTACCAAATGTTTCTTTAAGTTTTGAAAAAACTACAAATTTTGATTTAAAAAAATTATTTGAAATTCAAAAATCTGGTAAAACAATTGTTATTAATTCATGGAATAAATATTGTTCAACTTGTGCAGCTCAAACAAAAGTTTTCGATCAGGCTATGAAAGATTTTAAGGATGTAGAGTTTTTGTTTTACGAGCAAGATAAAAATAAAGATATAGCCAAAACTCTTGGGATAAATTATTGGACTACAATTGTAGTTTTCAAAGGTCAAAATGAAGTTGGAAGAGAAATGGGCTTAACCGACAAAGATCAAATATACAATCTTATAAATAAAGGTATATAATTCCTTTTTACCTCCCCTTTCGAGGAGGTGAATTCAACAAAAAAGAGAGAAATAAATGAATGTTAAATTCAGGAATAATTTTTTAAATTATGACTGCTATATAGAATTAATTTTTTTTTTGTCAATTTACGAAAAAGTAAGAGAAAATAGGGATTTTAGTTAAGCAAAGCTTTGTGAGCTGGTAAATAATCATGGCCAAATACATCTGCTACAGCTTTATGAGTAACGCCTCCTTTAAATACATTTAATCCTGCTTGAAAATTTTGATCATCATTTAAAGCTTTTAAGTAACCATCTTTTGCTAATTTAGATAAAAAAGGAAGTGTTGCTTTATTTAAGGCAATTGTTGATGTTCTAGGAACACCACCAGGCATGTTTGCAACGCAATAATGAATTATATCATCTATTATAAAAGTTGGTTCTGCAAAGGTAGTGGGTTTACTGGTTTCAACACATCCTCCTTGATCAATTGCAACATCTACAATCACTGATCCCCTTTTCATTTTTTTTAACATATTCTTTGTAACTAATTTTGGTGCCTCAGCACCTGGTATCAAAACACCACCTACTAACAAATCACATTCGGAAATTAATTTTTCTAAATCAGTTTTATCACTTAA
>LULW01000651.1_pt1 | contig 11227 bp, 13 predicted proteins | sample 729531 | NCBI WGS metagenome assembly LULW01 (sample SAMN03860279, study PRJNA289734) | marine metagenome | biome: seawater column; feature: ocean; material: water; isolation source: Red Sea water column Station 108 - depth 10m | place: Saudi Arabia: Red Sea | collected 2011-10-15 | depth 10 m | reverse complement strand
GTGATGGCACACTAAATGTTAACCAAAGTAATTCAAATACAGACAACAGAACAAGGTTTCACGGATTTAGATTGGCAGTATTATGAGTTATATAGGACAACAATTACCAGCTGATGTTTTTTCAGGTTATGTTACTGACACCTTTACAGGTGACGGTAGTGCAACAACATTTACATTATCAAAGGCACCTTTCTCAGCAGACAGTTTAATAGTTGTTGTTGACAACGTAATACAACAACCAACGGTTAACTTTACAGTATCAGGCACTACACTAACAATAGTAGGCACAGCAATATTATCTGGTATTAAAGGCTATGCCATACACACAGGTGGCCCAGTTGCAATTACACAAGCATCAAAAGTAGATGTCAATGGATTATCTGATGGTGTCATTCTCGATGCAGATCCCGATACAAAAAAAAGTGCGGACACCGATGACCAGATAGATTTTAAAGCAGGCGGGACTGACGTTATGTCTATGACGGCAACAGGACTAACTATTAATGATGGCACTACAATTACAACTGCTGATAACACAGACACACTATCATTAATCTCAACTGATGCAGATGCAAACTCTGGACCTAATTTACTACTTGACAGGAACTCTAGTTCAACAGCAAACCAAGACGCGTTAGGTGCAATAACCTTTAGAGGTAGAAACGATGCAGCACAAAACGTTGACTACATTAAACTAGAAGCAGTGATTGCAGATGAAACAGATGGCACTGAAGATGGTAATTTTCATATTAGTAATATAACAGCAGGAACATCAAAAAAATACATATCAGTAAATCGACAAGAGATTTGTTTTAATGAAGATGGAGCAAATGTAGATATTAGAATTGAAGGACAAGATGGTCAATTTACAACTGATGAATATTTAGTTTATATAGATGCTAGTGCTGGTAGATTTTCTATTAACTCAGATGGAAGTCCAACAGTAAATTTTCATTGTTATAATCCACACGTAGATGGTTATATAGCAAAGTTTGAAAACGTTCATACTGCTGCAGGACAGTATGGAATAAATGTAAAATTTGCTGCATCTCCTGATAACAACTCACAACACGCTATAGTATTTGAAGATTCAACTACTACACGATTTAAAGTATGGGCAGATGGAGATGTAGTTAATCACGATAACTCTTACGGCTCAACTTCTGACGAAAGAATAAAAGAACAAATAGCTGATGCATCTTCTCAATGGGATGATATCAAGTCTTTAAAAATTAGAAAATATAAAATGAAAGATGACGTTGCTAAAGGTGATAGTGATGACCATTGGAGACTGGGTGTTATAGCTCAGGAACTTGAGTCTTCTGGTATGAGTAAACTTGTAAAAGATGAAACTTTGTATACAGAAAATGACCCTGAAGTTGATGCAGGTTTAAAAGAAGTAGGAGACCAAAAAGATTGGAAATCAGTCAAGTATTCTGTGCTTTACATGAAAGCCATCAAAGCATTACAAGAAGCTATGGCAAAAATAGAAACACTAGAAACAAAAGTAAAAGCATTGGAGGACGCATAAGATGAGCCAAACAAAAGTAACATTAATAGGTGACGCAACAGCAGGAACTTTAACAAGGGATGGACTTACAACTAAGGTTGGAGCAGGAGATGTTAGTTTTCACGCTGGAACAACTGCAAGTCAATCTATTCCTAACGGAACTTACACTAAACTTACTTTTGGAACTGAGGCTTTTGATAGAGGAGGTAACTTTGCAAGCAGCACATTTACTGCTCCTAAAGCTGGAGTTTATTTGTTTACTGCTTTTGCAAGATTCGATAACGTAGCCATTGATAGAATAATATTAGTGCCTTATAAAAATGGTTCTAATATTGGTGGTCAATACATAAGTAACACAGCTGAAAAACAAATGACCACCGCTGCTTACACTTCTGTTGAATTTACACAACTTTTCAGTTTGTCAGCAACTGACACATTTGAAATCTATATTTATCAAAACTCAGGCGGCAGTGCTAATGCTTTTGAAAAAACTTTTAATGGATTTAGAGTAGGAACATTTGATTAATGAGTAATTTAGGAACAAAAACACAATTGTATTGTGAAGCAAATGGCAAAAATTTCGACACAGAAGTTTTTTCTGGCAACATAATCGTTCAAGATGACGGAGACGGTGCTTACATTAAAGTATGGAATGTAGATGGCTTAACAAAACCAACAGATGCACAATTAGATTCTCTTGATGCTGATGCAACTAAAAATGAAAATAATGCAGTCATAAGAGCAACTCGTAAGTCTGCTTACGGAGATATTGGTGACCAGCTTGATGAGATATACAAAGACATTGATGCATGGAAAGCACGAATTAAAAAAATTAAGGACGACAATCCAAAGGAATAATTTATGAGTTATATAGGAAGACAAAATTTAGGCGGAGCATACAGACAGCTTGATGATATTTCATCAGGTTTTGATGGTTCTGATACTACACACACTATGCAAGTTAACTCACAGAACGTAACTGTGGGTGATGTTAATCAGATCATACTATCTCTTGGTGGTGTGATACAAAAGCCAGGCACAGACTTTACTGTATCTGGTAGCGTATTGACATTTACAACAGCACCTGCATCAGGATTAAGTTTCTTTGCCATACTACTAGGTTCAGATAATGGCGGAACGGTGACACCGACTGATGTATCAGTCACAAAAGCAAAACTTGCAGATGAAGTAGATATCTTTGCAGGTACATCATTAACTGCTGCTGATCTTGGGTCAGGAGTTCATATTAGAGTGGCAGACAGTAGTGCCAGTGTTGACGCTGCTGCTGATGAATTAGTTTTAGAAGACTCTGGTAACGCTGGATTATCTATTTTATCTGGCACATCTTCTACAGGGCAAATTGCATTTGGAGACAGCGGAGATAATAATAGAGCTTTAATATCTTACAATCACAGCACAGATGCTCTAACAATTACACACGAAGGTGATGAGGTCACGACCTTTGGTGGTGGTAGATTTCAGACAGGTGGTGAAACTGCTGGTAATTGCACTGCTGGTGGAATAACTTTGAATCAGGGTGCTGCTGATGATGAGATCATGACTTTTAAATCTAGTGATGTCGATCATGGGATGACTGTTCAAGGACAAACTGATGACTTTTTACATATACAAAAAATAACAGGTGCAGGTGGTGGTGTAGAATTTAAAAGTTTAAGTGAAACTGCATACTCAACTTATTTTTCTAGTTTTTTTACAACTGAAAACACAACTTCTTCTCATAGTGCGATAGCACCTTTTATTGTTCAAGCATCATTAAAAAGTGGAACTGGTATTACAAATGTTGGAAGTGCGGATGCTAATATTTTTGTTGTAAATAATCATTCAAACGCACAATTTTTTATTAAAGCTGATGGTGAGTTATACTCTAACCAGTCAGCAACAATACAGGTTTATGATGAATATGAAGATGCACAGTTAATTAGAAGCATTGATTTAGCAAAGAAAGAAACTGCAAAAGGTTTTATTGATTCTCAATATGATAAGTTTATTAAATACAACCATGAAACTTTAGCTAAAGCAAAATTAGTTGGTAGAGAGGAAGATGGAACACCTAATCATTATGTAAATATTACTGGTATGCAAAGACTTCACAACGGTGCTATTTGGCAACAATACGAGAAACACCAAAAACTAGCAAAAGCTGTATACGAGATGGCAAAAGAGTCATTGGGTGAGGAAAAGGCTGATGCAATACTTGAAAAACATGATATAAAATTACTGAATTAAGGAGAAAACTATGGCAATAACAGCAAATATGACAACACATGAGGGAATAGCACTTACCGATGCGTATTGCTATATACCAACAGCTTATGTCAAAAAATTTGATGGCGAATGGACAGGCAACGATGAAGATGGTTATACACAAGGAGATGCAACATGGAAATTAATCTATGATGTTTTAATTTATGCTGATGCTGATAAAAGAGCAGACAGACTAGAACAAACTTATAGAATTAGAAACAATCATGTAGATCACTTTAAAATAGACTACAGCTTAGATGCAACTGACAACCCATTTAAACTTGCATATGCAAACCTAAAAGCAAATAGCCAACTATCTAACGTCAAGGACGTCTAATGTTTGGCGTTCGCTCATTTGCAGCAACAACGTTTGCCAGCACAGGTAATGATGAAAACTTCATCATTATATCTGGTAATGAGCTAACTGCATCTATAGGCGACGTTACAATTACAGGTGTTGCCGAGCATTCCGTAACGGGCAACGCGCTTACAAGCTCCACAGGTTCTGTAACAGTAACAGCTGGAGCAACAGTCACAGTAAGTGGTAATAGTGTTACAGCGGCAATCGGTGATACAACACTCAGCGGAGACGCAAACTTTGCAGTAACTGGTAATGCAGTTACATTATCCACTGGAACTGCGGTTGCAAAAGCAAATGCAGATGTGGCAGTCACAGGTAGCCAAATAGGTACAATAGGCACTGGAACGGTGACTATTACAGCGGATTGTGTGGTTATACCTACAGGCAGCTCGATCACTGTATCGACAACAAGTGCTGGTGTAATTACCTGGAATGATATAAACTTGAACGCTAGTCAAACATGGACAGAGGTAGCAGCATAGGATATAAATAATTATGGCATCATCATTTTCTACATCACTAAAACTTGAAAAAATGACAACCGGTGAAAAGGCCGGTTTATGGGGCACAGTCACTAATACAAACCTTGATTTAGTAGAACAAGCTGTAGGTGGCTATGTCGAGCTTAGTTTAGCATCTGGTGATCAAACACCAGCTATCAGCGATGGTGCTGCATCAGATGGTCGTAACAAAGTCATAAAGCTTACAGGCACACTATCAGCAAACAGAAGTTTAATATTTCCAGACTCTTGCGAAAAGACATATCTTGTAATCGATGGCACAACTAGGAGCTCGAGTCACTATACAATAACAATCAAAACAAGTTCAGGCACAGGTGTAACAATGCCTGTTGGATCTACTATGCTTGTAATCGTAGATGGTACAAACGTGATTACAGGTATTACACAAAAAGGTTATGTCACCACAACAAGTGCATACACAGCTGTAAACGGTGATCAAGTGATTGTAGATACAAGTGCAGCTGCAGTGACGGTCACACTACCTGCGAGTCCAGCTGTTGGTAACGAGGTGCATTTCTTAGATGGTAAACTTAGTTTTAATTCTAACAATTTAACTATTGGTAGAAACAGTCAACCTATACAGGGTGTGGCTAGTGATTTAACAGTCAACACAAACGGACAAAGTTTTACACTTGTATATGCAAATTCAACAAAAGGTTGGGTCAAGAAGCACTTTGCTGGAACGTAAGAGGTTTACATGACTCTTATTAACTTCGTCATACAACCAGGTATCGATAAACAAAATACAACAAAGGGTGCAGAAAACCGTTGGATAGATGGTAACAACATTAGATTTAGATACGGTCTACCAGAAAAAGTAGGTGGTTGGTCTTCTTTAGTTACAGATTCTATCGTGGGTGTTGCTAGAAAACTTCACTCGTTTGTAGATCTTGAAGGTAATAGATACGTTGCAATAGGCACAGATAAATTTTTACTTATATATTTTGAAGGTAGATTGTATGATGTTACACCACTTGCAACTACAATATCAAGTGCAACATTTACATCAACAGGTAGTGTAACAATTACTATTACTACATCTGCAGATCATGGTTTAGAAATAGGAGACATAGTATTATTCGATAGTGTAACATTACCGTCAGGCACAGGTAAATCTAATTCTGACTTTGAAGATAAAGTTTTTCAAATCCTAACAGTTCCAACATCAAAAACATTTACTGTTAATTTTACCAGCACAGTTAGTTCTGCATCTGGTGGAAGTATAGATCTAAAACCGTATGAAAAAGTAGGACCCTCCGCTCAGTCTTACGGTTATGGATTTGGTATTGGTAATTATGGTGGTACTGTAACCGGTGTTATTTCAACAACTTTAAACGGATCGTTGGGCGCAAACACTACAGGAACGGGCGGAGGGTCTACTGTTACACTTACATCGACAACTGGTTTTCCAACAGGTGGTGGAACAATAGCTGTTGCAAATGAGTTAATCACATACACAGGTGTAAGTTCAAATGACTTAACGGGTATTACTAGAGGAGCGTTAGGCACAGCAACGTTCGGCACATCAAACGGACAAGCTCACAGCAGTGGCGCAACGGTTACAAACGCTACAACGTTTGCTGGATATGGTAATGCTGTAAACGCTGCAACTGTAACACTAGAGCCAGGACTTTGGTCACTAGATAACTTTGGACAAGTTCTTATTGCAACGATTGCAAACGGCAAAACATTTACATGGGATGCATCTATTACAGCTAAGTTTACAACAAGAGCGTCAACTACAACATCTGGTTTTGCAACAGGAAATAATCCTACAGCATCAAGAGTTACACTAGTATCTCCAACAACAAGACATTTAATTCACCTTGGAACAGAAACAACCATCGGCACATCAACAACACAAGACGATATGTTTATAAGATTCTCTGACCAAGAAGATATTAATACTTACACACCATCTGCAACAAACACAGCTGGTACACAAAGACTACAAGACGGCACAAAAATTATGGGTGCCATAAAAGCAAAAGAAGTTATTCTAGTTTGGACAGATAATGCTTTGTATACAATGAAATTTATCGGTGCACCTTTTACGTTTGGTTTTGAACAAGTTGGTACAAACTGTGGATTGATAGGTAAGAATGCTGTTGTAGAAATAGATGGAGCTGCGTTCTGGTTGAGTCCAAAAGGGTTCTTTTTATTTGATGGTACGGTTAAATCTATACCATGCACAGTTGAGGATTTTGTTTACGATAACTTTGATACTACAAAAGGACAACAAGTATCTGCAGGATTAAACAATTTATTTACAGAAATAACTTGGTCCTATCCATCACAAGGGTCTACATTTAACGATAAGTATGTGGTGTTTAATTACGCTGAATCTGCTGGTGTACCTGGTGGTGTTTGGTATACAGGAACAGAAGCAAGAACAAGCTGGATGGATGCAACAATATACAAAAATCCTTTTGCAACTAAATTTAACAGTTCTGCATCAGGGTCATTTCCAGAAATTATAGGTGTAGGAAACGATCAAGTAAATCCTGATGGTACAACCACAACTGTGCCTTCTTTTATACAATCTTACGATATAGATTTAGAGTCTAGATCAAAAGACGCAAGAGGCAGAGCCACTGGTCCTAAAGTTGCAGGTGAAATATTTTTAGCTATGAGAAGATTTGTACCAGATTTTAAAACATTAGTTGGTAATGCTAAAGTAAGTTTAAATGTAAAAAGATATCCACAACAAACGGAAACACAAACTGCGCTAAGTCCTTTTACTATAGATTCAACTACAGATAAAAAAGATACAAGAGCAAGAGGTAGATTTGTAAGTGTTAAAATAGAGAACGATGCAGTTAATGAGTCTTGGAGATTTGGAACTTTAAGACTAGATTTACAACCAGACGGGAGACGTTAATGCCAAAAATTAATGTAAGAATACCAGAGCCAAAAGAAGAATATGATTTTTCAAACCAAAAACAAATAAATAGAACTTTATCTTTGGTAGTAGAACAATTAAACTCAACATATTTAAGTGAAACAAAACAGGAGCAAGAGAGATTCTCTTGGTTTATAGGTGGCTAATATATACAAAAATGAATTAGTAGATTTAACTACTACAGATAATACTACGATCTACACTACACCAGCTAGTTCTAGAGCTATTATTAAAAGCATAATAGTATCAGAGGATGCTGGATCAGGATCTACAATAACTTTCACTATAACAAATGCTGCCTCTGCAGTATTTAACTTGTTTAAAGACAAGGCGATAGCCTCAAAAGCAACAACAGAACTGCTAACTCACCCTTTAATTTTGGAAGAAAATGAGGTATTAAAGGCACAAGCAGCAGATGCAAATGAATTACACGTTATTGCATCAATATTGGAGATAAATAGAGACTAATGGCATTCATAGAACAAGAAGCAAAAGCAGAATACAAAACAATTAATGGTAAAAGAACATTGGTTATTACACCTGAATGTGAAGTTACTTTGAAAAATTTAGAAACAGGACAAGAATACAACTCAGATAAAGAAGCTGATGACGATGTAAACAATCCTGAGACAGCTACGAAAAGAGAACATATCTCTCGTAGTGTAAAAATAACAGTTGAATCTTTACCACTTGGTAGTGATTCAAATTTATAATATAATGGTACGATGGCAATAACTAGAGCACAACAGGTAAGACAGATGTTAAAAGCAGGTGGCGGAATGCTGGTATCACCATCTAAAGATGGTAAAAGACCAGGATATAGATTTGGAGATGAAAGAGATACACGTGGTTTTAGAGAAAGAGTTGATAGAGAGGTTGCTGATAGACGGGCTAGTGAAAACAGAGTAGCAGCTGCAACTAATATTAAAAGTATGCAAGAGGCTCTTGGAACAAAAGGTAGTATAAGTAAAAAACAACAAGAAGCTAGAGATAGATTAAGAGATCAAAGAGAAGGCGCTCAAGAAACTATAAGACAACAAAGAGAAGACGCTGTAATAGGACGTGGACCTTATAAGTTAGAGGATAAAGATTTAAGTTTTGTAGAAAGAGCAAATAGATTTGGAGCGCAAAAATTTACAAATTTTAGAAAAAACACATTAAGAAATTTAATTGATTACATTGCTAGTGGTAGACAATTTAAATATCCTGTTGGATCTATATACACAGATTTAACAGGTAAAGGTTTAAATTTGAAGCCAGAAGAGTATCTTGGCCTTGAAGGTGTTTCTCCTGCACGATTATCAGCTATGTTTGGACAAGATATTATAGGAACAATGGATGAAGAAAAAATAAGAGATATATCAAAAGTTTTAGGACAAGATGTTATAACTCAAAGTGAATTTGAACAGTTTTATCCAAACATGAATGTGCCAGATGATAAAGGAGGTCCTGATCAACAAGAAACAGATCCGTGTAAAGGACCTAATCCACCAGCATATTGTTTTGTGAATCAACCTGGCGACGACCCTGACGATGATGATGACAACACTCAAACAGGAAGTGGTCTAGCTCTTAGATTTAGAAAAGATGGCGGACGAATAGGTGCTGACAAAGGTGGTATAATGAAAGCTTCTTATGGTTACGACGATGCAATGGCAGAAACTTTTGAAGAATTTTTACGTCTTAAAAAAATAAAAGAAATCCCTGCAGATATGGAGTTTGATGAGTATCTAGATCAATTAGATATTGATGTGCCTTATTCTAGAAAAGATAGGGGCGAACAAAGAATTATGGCTCAAGAAGGCGGTATGATGGATAGCCCTGTTGGTGGGATCATGGATCTTGAATCAGCAAGACAAATGTATGGTTTAGGTAAGTTAGTTAAAAAAGCAACAAGAGCTGTTAAGAAAATTACTAAATCACCTTTAGGTAAAGCTGCGATATTAGCTGGATTAGGTATTTATGGTGGTGGAGGTTTTGGTGTATTAAAAAATAAAGGTTTTGGTGCGTTAGCCTCTAATTTTTTTAGTAAATCAAATCCGCTTTTATTTAGTAATAATAAATTAAGCTTAGGTAAATTAGCTGCGTTATCTGCTGCATCTCCTTTCTTATTTCAAGAAGATGAAGAGGAGGATCAAACATTAGACAGAGGTCCAAGTTTAGACATAGCTAGAATTAGAAATAATCCATATGATTTTTTAGGTAGAGCATTTGTTGCTGATGGCGGTATAATGAGATTAGGTTATCAAGAAGGTTCTAAAGAACCAGTGGCTAAGAAGACTATGCCACTATTAGATATGGGTGGTAAAGAGATGGATCTTAGAGATAATGGCGGCTTTGTACCAATAGGTAGAATGGAAAAGGCTGACGATGTGCCTGCAAGATTATCTAAGAATGAGTTTGTATTTACAGCTGAAGCTGTTAGAAACGCAGGTGAAGGTGATGTGGACAAAGGTGCAGAAGTTATGTATAATATGATGAAAAACCTCGAAGCCGGAGGTGAAGTATCTGAGGAATCGCAAGGCTTAGAAGGCGCACGTTAAATGTTTCAAACATCAAAAAGATTAGAGGAAGTATTATAATGTCTGTTCAAACAACAAGAAATTTACCCGCACAATTCGTAGAAGATTTAGGTGTAGATCTAGCACAACAGGTAGTAGCACAATCAGGTGTACCCGTAGTATCAACAGGTTTAGCAGGAATATCACAACAACCAGGTGAGTCTGCTGCAGATTTTAAAGCAAGACAAGATGCTGCGAGAGCATTTACAACAAGACAACAAAATTTAGCAGGACTTGCACCACAAATAGCAGGTTTAACAGCAAGAGAACAAAGAGCAAGAACAATAGCAGATGCGGGTGTTGGTGCATTTAGACCTTTCATACAAGACGCACAAACTTTAACAGGAGCAGGTGCTGGAACAGGTGCAGGATCTGTTGCTCAGTTTATGTCGCCATATCAACAACAAGTTATTGATACATCATTAGCAGAATTTGATAGACAAGCACAAGCTCAAGAACAGAGAATCAGAGATCAAGCTGTTGCAGCAGGAGCTTTTGGTGGTGGTAGAGAAGGTGTTCAATTAGCAGAATTCCAAACAGGTTCAGATAGAAATAGATTAGCATTAGAAGCAGGATTAAGACAACAAGGTTTTCAACAAGCAGTGGCAAGAAGAGATAAAGCTTTTCAAGATCAACTAGGTTTAGCAGGTTTAGTTCCATCGTTAACAGCACAAGATGTTGCTGCACAAGGACAACTAGGTGCAATAGATAGAGGTCTAGCACAAGCACAGGCTGATGCTACAAGAGAAGCTGCAAGACAAGCTACATTCTTACCACAAGAACAATTAGATAGATTCGCAGGTCAAGTAACAGGAATCATGGGTGGTTATCCTGCACAATTCCAAACAACAAACATACCTAACCCTACGCCTTTACAAACAGCGTTAGGAGTTGGTACAACACTTGCTGGATTATACACAGGGTTTAATCCACCAATACAAAGATTTCAAAACGTAACACCAACATAATGATGAAAAGAATTTTAAAACGACCGATGTTTAGAATGGGTGGCTCATCAGGGACTGGTATTACATCTGGACTTGATAGACCTGGATATAAACGAGCTGGTCAAGTAACAGGACAGAGAATATTTGATGCTACAAATCC
>LULW01000717.1_pt1 | contig 11254 bp, 7 predicted proteins | sample 729531 | NCBI WGS metagenome assembly LULW01 (sample SAMN03860279, study PRJNA289734) | marine metagenome | biome: seawater column; feature: ocean; material: water; isolation source: Red Sea water column Station 108 - depth 10m | place: Saudi Arabia: Red Sea | collected 2011-10-15 | depth 10 m | reverse complement strand
AGAGCAATGATTACAGAGCAAAACCAAGGATTAGTAAAAGTTTATGCAGAAAAAGAGGGGCCTATAGTAGGCGCAAGTGTTTGTGGACCTTCTGCTGGAGAAATGATACATGAAATAATGTATATGGTTGGATGGGAGGCTCTACCAGAAGAGGCAGCAGAGTTTATTCATGCTCATCCAACATTAAGCGAGGCAGTAGGAGAATCATTACTTGGTTTGACTGGGAAAGGATTGCATTAGTGAAAGTAGAAAAAATAGTAAGAAAAGGATATTCATCAACTCTCTCAAGTGAACAACTTTGGGAAGTATATAAATCTATGAAAACACAAAGACTTCTTGAGGATCGTTTATTAAAAATGTACAAAGGTGGACAATTAAGCGGTGCAGTTTATCCAGGAATTGGTCAGGAAGCTTCAATGGCAGGTATAGGGGCAGGAATGGCTAAACAAGATATATTTGGAGGAACTCATCGTGATTTAGGTGTCCAACTCATGAAAGGTGTAACTTTAAAGGAAGTTGCACTTAACTTTTTTGGAAAAAAAGATGGTCCATCAAAAGGAAGAGATGGAAACAGTCACTTTGGAGTAGTTGATAAAGGAACTTTAATGGTTGTTTCTCCACTCCCTGATTCTGCACCTGTCGCAGTAGGTTGGGCATTAGCTTCTCAACAACAAGGAAGTGGTGTTGTAGCTGTTGCAAACTGTGGTGAAGGTGCAACTGCCACAGGAACTTGGCATGAAAGTGTAAATATGGCTGGCGTTCTAAACCTTCCAGTCGTTTTTACAGTTCAAAATAACCAATTTGCTTACTCTTCACCAAATGAGACTGAATTTGGAACTCCAAATGTTGCTGATAGAGGAGCAGGATACGGTATTCCATCTTTAATAATTGACGGTAATGATATTTATGACGTCATTGATAATATTCATGATGCATGTGAAAATGCTCGGAACGGTCAAGGTCCAACATTAATTGAATTAGTCACATTTAGACATTATGGACATGCTGGACATGATCCAGCTGATTACGTTGAGGATGAAGTTAGAGATTTTTGGATGAAAAGAGATCCTATAGCTAGGTTTGAAGATTCGTTAATTAATGAAGGACTATTTACAGAACAAGACTTTTTAGATTTAGGATCTAATTTAGAAGTTGAAATTAGAGATACCCTTGAGTGGGCAAAAAGCCAAGAAGATCCTGATCCTAATGATGAACTTAAAGATATGTTCGCTGTTCGAACAAAACCAATAATTGAAAATAATTTAAATAACTTAAAAACAATGAATTATATTGAAGCAATAAATAATGGTTTAGACGAACTAATGACTGATGATGAAGGTGTATTCATTATGGGTGAAGATGTTGGTGTGTTTGAGGGAGCATTTAAAGCCACAAAAGGATTATTTGATAAATTCGGACCATTTAGAGTTATTGATACTGCAATATCTGAAGGTGGTTTCACAGGTGCAGCAGTAGGCGCTGCATTAGCTGGGCAAAAACCAATTGTTGAATTACAATTTTATGATTTTGTTTATCCAGCACTTGATCAATTAACAACCGAAGCTGCAAAATATTATTGGAAAGCTGGAAAAGCAGTCCCAATGGTTGTGAGAGGACCAACTGGAGCAGGAACAAGATCTGGACCATTTCATTCAATTAGTCCTGAATCTTTACTAGCCCATCACCCTGGGATCAAAGTTGTTGCACCATCAAATCCTTATGATGCAAAAGGATTACTAGTTGCTGCAGTTAATGACCCTAATCCGGTCATGTATTTAGAGCATAAAAAACTATATAGAAAACCAGATCTCAAAATGGATGTACCAGTAGGACTGTATGAGGTTGAGATTGGTAAAGGAAAAATTGTTCGTGAAGGATCTGATGTAACCATAGTTACTTGGTCTGGTATGGTTTCAGTTGCACAAGAAGCTGCTGAAAAACTTGAAAAAGAAAATATCTCGGTCGAGATAGTCGATATAAGATCCATAGTTCCACTTGATGAAGAAATAATATTGAATTCTGTCGAGAAAACATCAAATATTTGCATTCTTCAAGAGGATGTTCCCTTTTCATCAGTTGCTTCAGAAATTTCATCACTTGTTGCTGAAAAAGGTTTTTGGAATCTTGATAACCCTATAAAAAAAGTTACGTCACCAAACACCCATATTCCATTTGCCCCTGTTTTAGAGGATGCATTTATTCCAAGCGTTGAAAAAGTTATAAATGCTATAAAGGAATTACAATAAACATATGAGTGAACGCATAACTATGCCACAGCTTGGCGAAACTGTAACTGAGGGTACGATACTCCGGTGGCTTGTAAATGTTGGAGATTCAATAAAAGAAGATGATCCAATATTAGAAATTTCTACAGATAAAGTTGATACTGAAGTTCCAAGTCCCTTTTCTGGAACAGTTTCTGCATTATTAGTCGAGGAGGGTGAAACTGTAGAAGTTGGTTCTCCATTACTTGAATTGGATGGAGAAGAGTCGTCAGAAGATGTTATAAATGATACCAATGATGTGGTTGAAGAGGTTGTAGAAGCTCCAACTGATCAAAATCCAGTTCAAGAAATTGAAGAAAATAAAGAAGTTGTAGAAAAAGATCAGCCAATAACTAAAGTAAAAAATATTGGTAAAGTCTCACCAGTAGTCAGAAGGTTGGCATCAGAGAATAACATTGATTTAGAATCTGTACAGGGAACAGGTAAAGACGGCAGGGTTACAAGAAAAGATATTGATCATTTTATAAACAACGGATCTGGAAAAATTAGCAGTCAAACAAAACCCTCAATGACGCAATCAAAATCTGCTGAAATTGGTACTTCAGAGATTCCAAGGTTGAGGAAAAAAATTGCTGAAAATATGATTTTATCAAAACAAACATCTGCACATGTGATGACATCAGTAGAGGTAGATTTCGAAAATGTGGAAAACATAAGAAGCAAGGTAAAGAATAAATTTAAGGAAGAAAATAATTTTTCATTAACTTATTTGCCATTTATTGCAACAGCTGTTGTTAGTGCATTAAGAGAGCATTCAGTAGTAAATAGTTCATTTGATTTGGAAAAAGGAGTTCATACAGTTCATGAAAATATTGAACTAGGTATTGCAGTTGATATAAATCAAGAAGGGCTTCTTGTTGGAACTATCAGAGAAGCTGATTCCTATAATTTAAAAGGTACCGCAAGAAAAATATCTGAAATTTCAAAGCTATTGAGGGATGGAAAATATAATCTAGACGATGTAACAGGAAGTACCTTTACCATATCAAATAATGGATCATTCAACTCCTTTCTTACTTCACCGATTATAAATCAGCCGAATGTAGCAATACTCTCAACTGAGTCAGTTAAAAAACGACCAGTAGTTTTAGAGATGGATGATGGTTCCGACTCAATTGCAATTCGTCACGTTGGAATATTGAGTTTAACTTGGGATCATAGAGCTTTTGATGGGTCTACAGCTCTGATGTTTTTAAATTCAATTAAAAATAAGCTTGAAAATACAGATTGGTCTCAGGAAATATCTTGAGAGAATTAAACATTAGATGGTTAGGAAAATTACCTTATGGAGAAGCCTATATTCTTCAAAAAGGTCTTCATTCAGCTACTAGTCAAGAAAGTTCACCATTCGATTACTTACTTTTGTTAGAACACAATAATGTAGTGACAATTGGAAGATCAGGAGATATCAACAATTTACTAGTTTCAAAAAATATACTTAATGAAAATAATATTGAATTTTTTGAAACAGATAGAGGGGGAGATATAACCTTTCATGGCGATGGTCAATTAATTGGATATCCAATAATTAGATTAGATGATCCAAAAAAAGTAGTTCCTTTTGTGCGTAAAATTGAAAATGTAATTATTGATACACTTGCTGAACTATCAATAGAGGCTTTCTCAAAAACTGATGACACTGGAGTATGGACCAAAGAAGGAAAAATTGCTTCTATTGGAATAAAAGTCAGTAAATGGACAACACTTCACGGATTCTCATTAAACATAAGTGAAAATACAAAAGGGTTTGATTTTATAAATCCGTGTGGAAGCAGTGATGAACATGTAGTTTCTATCCAGCAATATGATGAGACAGTTTCATTTAAAGAAGTTACCGAAATAATTTCAAGAAAATTTGTTGAAATATTTAAATATGAGAAAGTAGATAAACAGTTTTCTCAATTTACCCCAAGACAATTAAAGAAGAAAAAAGAATTTCATATCGATCAACTGGTAAACAACGGGGTGTTCAATGCCTCTAAAAACTCCGTTCCAATTACTTTAAATTCATCAATTAAGAGTGAACCAGAGAGACCGGAATGGATGAAAGTCAAAGCCAACCTTGGTAAAGATTACCTCTCACTAAAAAGTTTAATTAAAGAAAAACGACTCAACACAGTATGCGAAGAAGCATCATGTCCAAATATATATGAGTGTTGGTCTATGGGCACCGCAACATTCATGATTATGGGTGATACCTGTACAAGAGCATGTGGATTTTGTGATGTAAATACAGGAAAACCATGTGATCTAGATATGGATGAACCTTATAGAGTCGCAGAAAGTGTAAAAATTATGGGCCTTACCCATGCTGTTATAACCTCTGTAAATAGAGATGATCTTGATGATGGAGGTTCTGCATTTTTTGCAAAAACCATTGATGAGGTCAGACTTAAAAATAATCAAACATCTATTGAGGTCTTAATCCCTGATTTTAAAGGTAGCAAAGAAGCAATAGATAATATCATAAATGCCAATCCTGAAGTATTGAATCATAATTTAGAAACTGTTCCACGTCTTCAAAGAGAAATAAGAACTGCGGCATCTTATGGTCGTTCTCTAGCTCTACTTCAATACGCTAAGGAATCTCATTTTCTCGGAAAGACCAAGACTGGTTTAATTGTTGGCATGGGTGAAGAATTTGAAGAGGTAATAGCAGTACTTAAGGATTTATCTCGTATCAATATAGATATTGTCACTATTGGACAGTATTTAAGACCTACTCAAAGACATAGATTAATTGATAGGTACGTCTCTGAAGAAGAATTTCAACAATATAAAACTATCGGACAAGAGCTTGGTATCCCACATATTGAATCAGGACCTCTTGTAAGATCTTCATATCATGCAAAAGATTCCTTTGCCTCTGTTTGATATATAAATATACTTAGAGCAATGTTTGACGATGTAACAAAATCTATAAGAGTTCTTTCTGCTGCCGCTGTTGAAAGAGCAAACTCTGGACATCCTGGTATGCCACTAGGTATGGCGGATATTGGGGTTGTTTTGTACAAAAACTTTTTAAAAGTATCAAATAAACATCCAGACTGGATCAATCGGGATAGATTTGTCTTAAGCGCAGGACACGGTTCAATGCTTCTATATAGTCTTTTACACTTCAATGGATTCGATATATCTATTGATGAAATAAAAAATTTTAGACAATTAGGATCAAAAACTGCAGGACATCCAGAAAAAGATTTTGAGATTGGAATAGATACAACTACAGGACCACTTGGACAAGGATTTGCAAATGGCGTAGGTTTAGCAGTGGCTGAGAGATATCTAGCTTCTGTCTTTGGAGGGGATGTTGTGGACCATCATATTTATGGGATTGTTTCTGATGGTGATTTAATGGAGGGTATTTCAACTGAGGCCGCAGAACTCGCCGGATTATGGGAGCTCGGAAAACTAATTTACTTTTTTGATGACAACAACATTTCTATTGATGGAAATGTTACGCAGGTGTCGGTAACTAACCAAAAACAAAAATTTATTTCGATGGGATGGGATGTGCTCGAAATTGATGCACATAATGAAAATGAAATTATTGACGCAGTTGAATCTGCAAAAAGTGTTACCAATAAGCCGACATTAATTATCTCTAAATCAACAATCGGTAAGTACGCTCCAAATAAAGAAAACACAAGTGGAGTTCATGGTTCTCCATTGGGTGAAAATGAATTCGAGCTTTTTTTACAAAATATTGGGTTTTCGGGTGATCCATTTATTCATGATTCGGAAATTTATTCATATTTTGAGGAAAAAAGAGCAAATGATAATTTAAATTATGATGAATGGAAAGCCAACTTAGAATCTAAACTTCAATCTGACAAGAATTTTAGCCAACTTTGGAACCAGTTTAATAATTTTGAGACCTCAGAGGTTGAACTGGAATGGTCAAGCGATGAAGCTTCTAGGGTTATCGGTGGCAAAATATTGAATGAATATGGTTTATCCAACAAATTTATTATTGGTGGATCTGCAGATTTAGCTGCTTCAACAAAACAAATAATAAGTGATGATACCTTTGGCTCAAATAATTTTGGAGGAAACAGTATTGAATTTGGAATTAGAGAACATGCAATGGGTGGAATTGTTAACGGTCTTGCATTACATAGTAATTTAATCCCATATGGATCAACTTTTTTAGTTTTCTCCGACTATATGAGGCCAAGTATGCGATTAGCATCTTTGATGAATGTTAACTCGTTATTTATATTCACTCATGATTCAATATATCTAGGAGAGGATGGACCAACACATCAGCCTATTGAACATTTAATGTCGCTAAGATTGATACCTAATCTTGATGTTATCAGGCCATCAAACAGCATGGAGTTAGTACATTCTTATAGATTCCAAATAATTAGCGCTCCAATTTTAAATAGATTAAATGAAGAGAGGCTTGAATCATTAAGTCTTAATCAAAATATTTTTACAATTGAGTTGGGAAGAACAATAGGTTGGGATACGTATATTAAGAACATTAAAAAATCATTCTCAATAGATTCTTTTGGTGAATCAGCTCCGATCGATCAATTAGCTGAAAAATTTAACTTTGATGCTGAAAAAATATCTGATGAAATAAGAAGTTTATTGAATTAACAACCTGTATAAGATTTCATTGCTGCTTTAGTTCTTGTTCCTGCAACTCCATCAGGGATCAAACCAACTTTTCTTTGAAATGCTTTTATAGCCTCTCTAGTGTATGAACCCATTTCACCATCAATAATTCCAGGATTAAATCCATTATTTGCTAAAAATGTTTGTACCCCTGCAACGCTATCAAGTTTTGCTCCACTATTATCCCTTGCTTTACAAACGTTTCCAGACTCACAACCGGTGTAAGCTTTCATTGCTGCTTTAGTTTTATTACCAACAATGCCATCTGCATACAGACCCGTTTTTTGCTGAAATGCCTTGATAGCAGCTTTAGTTTTTGGTCCAGATTGCCCATCTACAGGCCCAGGGTTAAATCCGTTATTAGCAAGAAATTGTTGAATATCTAATACCGAATTAATTATGATTCCAGAATTATCTTTTGGCACACAAGCATCATTACCTGCGTTAGGATTTGAAACAGCTGTTTCGGCTACATTTTCAACCTCGCCACCAGATGGTTCCCAAGAGTTATTAAAAGGTGATGACTCAAATAAATTACTTGAAATCAACGATTTACCAACAAGCTTATCGATAATGTATGAGACTTCTCCTATTGAAATTTTTCTACTTGGGCAAAATTTATCACTTATTGAACTGCATGCTGGAATTACATCGTTAGCTGCAAGGGTATTTATCTCATTTGTCCACTTACTTGCACCTTCATCTGAATATTTATCAACTGATCCAGAAAGATTTGTTGTTGTTCCAGCTTTAATTGATCTAACTAATAGACATGCAAATTCATCTCTAGCGACTGTTTCTTTGGGTAAAATTTCGAATGGACTTCCAAAACATACCTGCATTCCATAGTATGGCAATCCATTAATTGCAGATTGGTAAATACTTGTATCGTCATCACTATAAGCATTTGGTGAATCTTGTGGAATACCTCCAACTACAGTGATAATCGCTGCAGCTTCCTCTCTTGTTAGTGTTTTTGCCTGACAACCAGATGAATTACCATCACATTTATTTATTAAACCTGCTTTTGCAAGATAAGAAAGTCCCGCGCTAGAGGTTGCATATTGGGCTGTTTCTCCAGCTGACAAATTTTCTGATGAACCGTTAGCACTTGAAGATGTATTAGCCTGGACTGGACCTACTGCAAGATTTGAAACGTCAGATGTACTTGAAGTTTTAAAGTAATGAGATCGAAATCCTAACTGTGACTTAATATTTCTTCCAGATTTTGTTACTGACTTTGCTGATCCATTTTTGAAACCTTTCATTGTCACCTCTAAAGCAGCACCAGACTCTGCAACAGATGAAACATAAATGTCAGTAATTGCATCAAAACAAGGAGTATCACCACATAATATATTTTTAGATAGTTGATAGGTATTGAAGTCAAAGGACCACGCAGCTTTAGAGTTACCAACTCTATTATCTATTGACCATGGGTCATCAACGGTTTTAAGGTAAGGCCACGGTGTAGCAGATCCAAATCCAACAACATTTGTGTTCGTCTTACCACCAGTTGATGAAGAATAAAATGCTTGAATTACTGAGCTACGAGTATATGAACCGTCATAGGTGATTACTTTTCCAGAGGTATTGTTTACAGCTTGTACCCAATTTGGTCCAGCAATTTCTTTAAGATAACCATAATAATACTGACTAGAAGCCGTAGAGCCTATATGACACCAACAATAAGCCTTTTGTTTTTCACTCAAGCCAGCATCTAGATTTGTTGACGATGATGGTATATTCTCATCTAAATAGTGGAAAACTGCATAACTTCTCCCAACAAGAGCTTGGGCTTCAAGCGCTTTAACATTCCAATGAGAGGGCATTTCAGCTAGGCCATATAAATATTTTTCTAGGTTTACTGACAAAACAACATGAAAACCAGATGAAACATTTTTTGATCTCAATTTCAAGATTCCGTGCTTATGTTCTCGGGGTCCAACTCTAATTCTTCCTCCATCAGACCATTTAATGCTCATATTGCAACTTGCTCTTACTTTTGGAACAAGTGGATGACCTGTCATGTAACATTCACTTCCACTGTTTATTACACTTATAGTTGCACCACCACCAATTTTCAAAGGACCCCAAGCAGACTCACATGGGCCATCAGATGTTGCATCAGATTTTATTTTATTGATGAGCTCATCATTTATAGATCCTGTTTGACCTAATCCTACAGATGCTTGATAACTTCTAATTGCATCTGCGGTTTTATCACCATAGGCACCATCAATAGGACCTGGCTCAAAGCCTCTTGAAGTGAGAAATAATTGCACTCCAGCAGTATTTGATAATCCATCTTGACATATATTTAGAGATGGTGGACTCGACGATGGCAGAGTTGTTAATGTTATACTTTTTGCGTTCCTAGCTAGACCCACCCACAAAGCATTGTTATTTGATGCTATTTCTGGAGAAGACAGAGAAATATCTCCTAAATTTCTTACATTTGTACCTTGAAAATAATAATTAACAACTTCATCAGAAGTACAAGAACTTGTGTTACTACAAAATTGAGCACCCAACTCTGTTAAGCCTTTTGTTCCATACTGGCTTAAGCCAACACCATGCCCCCATCCGCTTCCAGTAAAAGTAAAAGTAGTTGAACTATAACTTCTCATTGCTTGCTTTGTTGCTGGACCAACAACGCCATCTGCTGTTAGACCTACGCTAGCTTGAAAACTTTTTATAGCCCCGGTAGTTCTTCCACCAGATACACCATCTATCGGTCCTGGGCTAAAACCGTTACAGTTTAAAAATGTTTGAATATCTTTTATTGAATTTAATGGTGCAACAGCATTGTCTGCACAACCTATATTTACATCATGTCTCACAATTGAATGAGAATGGGTATTAGAAAAAGCCTCTGTCTGTCCTATAGATATAACAAAAATTGCAGCAAAGAAGAAGGATAATGTAAATCTAAAAATGCCCCGTAACATTATTCTATTCTAACCTACCCTTTCTAATTTACTTAATTTAGATAGTCGTTTTCCACTTTTTATACATTTCAATACCAAAGTAATATGTTAAAAATAAAGCAAAAATTACATATGTAACCGGAAAAAGTTTCCCCTCTAGTTCAGGGTACATACTTGGCGAAAGAAATGTAATTGAAAAAAACAATATTAAACCAACCAGCTTATTTAATTTGTAACCAATAAGGGCTACGTAGCTAAGAACTGAATAAATACCCAAGGATATGAAAAAATTTATACCTAGAGTAAATTCATTCGAATTAAAAATATGATTTGTAATGTAAATGAATATAAATGATATTACTACCGCTTTTAAAATTCTAAGCTGATTTATATTCTTTAACATATATTGTTATTGTAAAAGATATATGGAATTGAACCTATTTGTTTATGTTTTACTAACATTTTGTATTCCTTATCTTTCATATTCAAACTTCAGAATTAAGCCAAGAAAAGGATTCAGTATATTATTTATTTCGATTATTTCTACTATTATCTTGCTAAATTTTAGCCTTTTAACTGTACTTGGCACTCTCTTATTGATTGCTACTTTGCTGATAAAAAATAAAAAAATATATCCCTATTTTTATGGTTCAAGTTTTACCTTGCTTAACTTTGAGATTTTCAATATATTAAATTTAAACATTTTCGATTTTTTCCTAAATTATTTGTTTCCAATATCCTTAGTAAGTGGTGTTTTTTCATCTATGATGATTGGTCATTGGTTTTTGGTAGACCCAACAATATCAAAAGAAGGTATGAAAAAAATAGCTATTACCAGTACTTTTCAATCTTTAATTCTTATACCACTTGTCTTTTTTGAATTTATTGGTCAAGATATTGAGAATATATTCAAAAATGTAATCTTGATACTTTTTCTTTCTACATCAATTTTGTCGTTTGCTTCCTATAAATCGTTGGGCGAAAAATCATATACAGGAGTTATGGCTTCTACAGGATTGAGTTATTTGTCATTAATTGTTTCACTAGGAGCTTCTGGAGGTCTTTTACTTTTGTACTAGGACTATATTGATAGTAATGAAGATATATACAAAAAAAGGAGATAAAGGTGAAACCCGCATGCTTTTTGGTGATGCAGTTTCAAAGGATGATTTAGCTCCCGATGCATATGGATCTGTCGATGAACTTGTTGCCGCACTAGGCTTAATACGAGCAGATAAAGACTTACCAATTGAAGTCCAAGAAAATGTTCTAAGGATTCAGAGAGAATTGTTTATTGTTGGAGCTGAACTAGCGACAACAAAAGAAAATAGAAAAAAACTTGAACCTGACAAAACTTTAGTTGAAGAAAAAATGATTTTACAACTTGAAAAAGACATCGATTTTCTTGAAGAG
>LULW01000141.1_pt1 | contig 11283 bp, 13 predicted proteins | sample 729531 | NCBI WGS metagenome assembly LULW01 (sample SAMN03860279, study PRJNA289734) | marine metagenome | biome: seawater column; feature: ocean; material: water; isolation source: Red Sea water column Station 108 - depth 10m | place: Saudi Arabia: Red Sea | collected 2011-10-15 | depth 10 m | reverse complement strand
CCGGTGGGCGCGCGGCCGGGCAATTGTTCGAGGGCGACCGGCGTTTCGACGTCGTCGTGCGCTTGCCGGAGGATATGCGAACGAACCTGCCGGCGCTCGGCAATCTGCCGGTGGCGCTTCCGAATGGCGGTTGGGTCCCGCTTTCGGAACTTGCCGACATCTCGCTTGCCGCCGGCCCCAACCAGGTCAGCCGCGAGAATGGGAAGCGGCGTGCGGTCGTGACGGCGAACGTCCGGGGCCGCGACCTCGGTTCGTTCGTGGAGGAGCTGCAGGCCAAGGTCGACAGCGAGGTCGAGCTGCCCGAGGGCTATTATGTCGAATATGGCGGCACCTTCGAGCAGCTCCAGTCGGCAGCGACCCGGCTCCAGATCGTGGTGCCGGTGGTGCTGCTGCTGATCTTCGGACTCCTGTTCAGCCTCTTCGGATCGGTTCGGGACGCGGCGATCGTCTTCTCCGGGGTGCCACTGGCGCTGACGGGAGGCGTGGCCGCGCTGGCCCTTCGCGGCATTCCGCTGTCGATCTCCGCGGGTGTCGGCTTCATCGCGCTCTCGGGCGTGGCGGTGCTCAACGGCGTCGTGATGCTCTCCTTCATCAAGGATTTGCGCGAACGCGGCAAAGAGCTGCTCGAGGCGATCCGCGAAGGCGCGCTCACGCGCTTGAGACCGGTCATGATGACCGCACTGGTCGCCTCGCTCGGCTTCGTGCCGATGGCGGTCAATGTGGGTGCGGGCTCGGAAGTCCAGCGGCCGCTGGCGACGGTCGTGATCGGCGGCATCATCTCGTCGACGATCCTGACGCTGCTCGTGCTCCCGGCGCTCTACATGCTCGTGCATCGCCGCGCCGAGCAGAAAGAGCGGCCTAGCGCCCCTCCTGCGGAGGGCATGCCCGTCCCCGCGGAATGAAACCCCCCGTTGCCGCCGCGACGCTCCCCCGACGAAGGCGGCAACGGGACATACTGGGCGGAACCTCGTCGAGGTTCCGCTCCTTCTTCAGGAAGAGCGAAGGAAGGAAACGGTGATGACGAACAGCCAGGCGAACGCCGACCTCGAACGACGCACCCTCTGGATCGTCCTTCTGCTCAACGCCGCGATCGCCGCCGCCTTTCTCGTCACGGGCGCTATCGGCGATTCGAGCGCGCTCATCGCCAACGGCCTCGACAATCTCTCCGACGCCGCCGTCTATGCGCTAAGCCTCGTGGCGCTCCGCCATGGCCTGTTGTGGAAGACCCGCGCCGCCACGGCATCGGGCATCATGCTGCTCATCTTTGCCGCCGGCGTTCTCTTCGACGTCGGGCGCCGCTATCTCCAGGGGAGCGAACCGATCGGCCAGACGATGATGATCATGTCGGCGGTCGCCGCAGTCGTGAACTATATCTGCCTGAAGCTGCTCCAGCGGATTCAGAAGCCAGACGTCAACCTGCGCGCCGCGACCACCTTCAGCTTCAACGATTTCATTTCGAACGGCGGCATCCTGATCGCGGGTGTCCTCGTCTGGTGGCTCGGGACGAACTGGCCCGATCTTCTCGTCGGGTTCGCGACCGCGCTGATCGCCATCAAGGGCGGCATCGAGATCCTGCGCGACGCGCGCGCGGAGGCGCGCAAACCGGCGAGCGGCGAGGATTGACCTCGATGTGGACCGACCCCGGCATCACGGATACCGCAGCCGACCACCGTTTCAGGCAACAGGCAAAGGCGCTCGGCCTCGATCCGGATAGCAAATGGGTGGGAGGCTATGTTTCCGTCGCCGCGCAGGAAATCCGGCATCTCCTCGCCGCCTATGCCGGGGACATTGAAGGGCAGAGCCTTCTCGAGTTCGGCTGCAATTATGGCGCAAGCGCGATCGTTGCCGCGACGATGGGAGCCGCGGTCACCGCGATCGACGTCGATGAAGAGGCCATCGCGCTCGCAAGGCTCAACGCCGAACGATATGGTGCCGGCGCGGCCATGGACCTTCGCCATATGCCCGACACGCGGCACATTCCCTTTCCCGACGAAAGTTTCGACATCGTCCTCGCCATCAGCGTCCTCGAATATGTGCGGGGCGAGGAGTTGGCGGATATTCTGCTGGAGCTGCGGCGGCTGCTGCGCCCGGGCGGGCTCTTGCTCGTGTCGGGAACGGCGAGCCGCCTAGCGCCGCGCGAGGTTCATTCGGGACGCTGGTTCGTCAATTATTGGCCGCGATGGGTCGATCGCAAACTGCCGGGACGCACGTCAGAGTTTCAGCGCGGCCTCAATCCGCTTCGCCTCGTCCGCGCCTTCACCGACTATGAAAATCTCGACCGCGCCGACAGGGGCGCACGCTGGTGCGCGGCGCGCAAAGCGATGGGACAATCGCCCGCGAAACTTCGAGCCGCGCGATGGCTCGCTCGCCTCGCGGCACCGCTGGGTCTGTCCGTCGGCATGGTCGGATCAAGCTTCAGCGCCGCCTGGCGAAAGCCGGACGCGATCCGGCCGTAATCCCCGCGCCCGCGGGCTGATGCCCGGCGCCAAACGCAAAAGAAAAGGGCCGGGTCGCGTGTGCGGCCCGGCCCCCTCATGGATCGCTTCCGCGAGTCTTACATCGCGCGCTTCATTTCGCTGTGCGCGCCCTGCGCCTTGACGATTACCGTTACCGGCGCATCGCCGCGGTTGCGCCAGAACCAGCCGTGATTGCCGTCGAACTCGGCCGTCATCACGCCTTCGTCACGCGTCACATTGCGGTCCTTCTTGTAGCTGATCGACTTGCCGCCGCCGTCACCATGGACATCGACGTTCACAGGGCCGCCGACCGCGGTCCAGGCGAAGTTGGACTTGCCGCCCGCCTTCATGACCAACTTCACTTCGGCGCCTTCGCCCGGTGCGAGCGTGATGCGAAGCTCGTCCTGACGTCCTCCGGCTGCGGCGGCCGGAGCCGCACCCTCGGCCTCCGCCGCTGCATCCTCCGGTGCGGCCTCGGCTTCGCCGACCGTCATGCCCGATGCCGCGGCCTCGATCTGGGCGCTCTTGTCCGCGGCGCGGTCTGCGGCCGCCTCCTCGGCGAGCTGCGTCTTGATCTCGCCCATTTCGGTCAGGCCAAGCACGCGGCCGACGCCGGTCGGGTCGATCGCATATTCGGACGGCAGGACAACGGTGACGAGCAGCACGCCCGCCGTCGCCATGGCGATGACGGTCGAGGTGATGAGCTTGCCGGTGCTCGGCAGCTCGGACTTCGAGGGAATGTTCGAATTATACATGAGACAAGTCCTTGATTAGGAGACCGCGTAGCCGGTCAGCTGATATCCGATGAGAAGGAAGCCCGCGGCCATCATGACCACGTTCGCGGTATAAGCGTGCTTCCAGAAGCTGTCGGTCCGGCGCCAGAAGCCCATCACGATCAGGATCGCGCCGAGCGCGAGAAGCTGGCCGATTTCGACCCCGACGTTGAAGGCGAGCAGGTTCGGCAGCAGCCCGTCCGGCGAGATGTCATATTCGATGATCTTCGTGGCGAGGCCGAAGCCATGGCAGAAGCCGAATATGAGCGTCGCAACCTTGGTGTTCGGCTGGAAGCCGAACCAGCGCTGATAGGCGCCGAGATTGTCGAGCGCCTTGTAGACGATCGAGAAGCCGATGATGGCGTCGATGATGTAGCTGTTGATCCCGAAGTCGAAGAAGACCCCGAGCAGCATCGTCGTCGAATGGCCGATCGCGAAGAGGCTGACGTACAGCGCGATATGCTTCATCCGGTAGAGGAAGAAGATGATGCCGAAGAGGAAGAGGATATGGTCGTAACCGGTGACCATATGCTTCGCGCCGAGATACATGAAGGCGAGGATGTTCACCCCGCTGATCTCCTGGATATATCCCTTGTCACCTTCGGCGACGGCATGGGCCATGGCCTCACCCGTCGCGAAGACGAAGGACATGGCGGCGAGAACGAAAAACAGCAGGAATCGCCAGCGCGCACTATCCATGCGCCCTGGCCCTGTAAGAGCCTTGATCATAAAATTATCCTGAAATGCGTAGATGGATGCCGCGACAAGCGGCGTCGATTTCGCAGTCAGGCGCGGTCGGGTGGGCGGTCGAGCCTTGGCCCCCTGCGACCGTCGAGCGCCGCGGGCGCGAAACCGGTCCAGGTCGCTGTCACGACCGACGGGTCGATCCGGAGAGCCGCAGTGGCGAGAGGCGGATCATGATTATGATCGGCCGGGTTATGCCCGTGCATATGACCCGCGCCGCGCTCACTCTCATCGCCGGTGTCATGGGAATGCCCATGATCGGCAACCTCGGCAGCAAGCTCGGCGTGCCGCTCGGCCTCGGCCGCGAGCATTGCGACCGGGCTGTGGCTGACCGCCGTGTTGGCGACGGACAGCAGCATCGCCGCCGCCGTCAGGCAGAGCATCATCAGCGTCAGAAGGCTTGGGCGCGAGCGGCGGAGCATGAGCGGGTCAGGAAGAATCCGTAAGGGACCGGAACTAGAGATATTTCGAAATGGCGCGAAACTCGGCCATCGCCTTGTCGCCCACATCCGCGTCGCCGCCGATGCAATGACCGATATGATCCTCGATCAGCGTGCGCTTGGCATTGGCGACCGCCTTCTCGACGGCCGACAGTTGCATAGCGATATCGGTGCAGGGGCGGCCTTCCTCGATCATGCCGACGATGCTCTTCAGATGCCCCGTCGCGCGGTTGAGGCGCTTGATGATCGCGGGATGGGTCGTGTGCTGGTGCGGGTGATGATGGTCGGCCATGGTCAAATCTCTGCGGTCGAGGAGCTCTTGGGCTCGCAACCTTAATATCTCTCAAATTTCCGCGGTGCAGTTGACGTCATCGCGGCGGCTTGTCTATAGGGCCCATATCCCCCCAGGGGGATATATTTCAAGCCCGGAAAAATGCTCGCAGTACTCGCCAATCGCACTTATCGGCATCTCCTGCTCGCCCAGATCATCGCATTGGTCGGGACGGGGCTGGCGACGATTGCGCTCGGACTTCTGGCTTATGACATCGCCGGGGGCGATGCGGGCGTCGTTCTCGGCACTGCGCTCGCGATCAAGATGGCCGCCTATATCGGGATCGCGCCGATCGCCGGAGCCTTCGCCGACCGGGTGCCGCGGCGCGCGCTTCTTGTCACGCTCGATCTCGTTCGCGCTGCGGTCGCGATCTGCCTGCCGTTCGTCAGCGAAATCTGGCAAATCTATCTTCTGATCTTCGTTCTCCAGTCGGCATCCGCGGCGTTCACGCCCACGTTCCAGGCGACGATCCCCGACGTATTGCCCGACGAGCGCGACTATACGCGCGCCCTGTCGCTCTCGCGCCTCGCCTATGACATGGAGAATATCACGAGCCCGCTGCTCGCCGCGGCGCTCCTGACCGTGATCAACTTCCACTGGCTCTTTTCGGGGACCGCCGTCGGCTTCATCGCCTCTGCACTGCTCGTGCTCTCGGTCACGCTGCCGCGCCCCGAGCGTTCGTCCAGTCGCGACACCAGCATCTATGCCAAGACCACGCGCGGCATCCGCATCTATCTGAAGACGCCGCGGCTGCGCGGCCTGCTCGCCGTCACGCTCGCTGCCGCGGCGGCAAGCTCGATGGTCATCGTCAACACGGTCGTCATCGTCCGCGACCGGCTTGGCATGACCCAGCAGGATGTCGCGCTCACGCTTGCGGCCTATGGCTTCGGATCGATGGCTGCCGCCTTCATCCTGCCGCGCATCCTCGACCGGATTCCGGATCGGCGGGTGATGCTGCTTTCGGCCGCCATCCTCGTGGCGGGGCTCGCCGCGCTCGCTTGGATCAGCAGCATCGTGCCTGCGGGCATGACCTATTGGTATGTCCTGCTCGGCGGCTGGGCGGTTCTCGGCATTGCCTATTCGATGAGCATCACCCCCTCGGGACGGCTGCTCAAGCGCTCCGCAAATGCCCAAGACCGGCCGGCGCTGTTCGCAGCGCAGTTCGCGCTCAGTCACATCTGCTGGCTCATAACCTATCCGCTGGTCGGACAGTTGGGCGCGGGGGTCTCGATGACCGCCGCCTTTGCCGCCATGGCGGCAATTGCCCTTTTCGGGACCTTGCTCGGCCTCCTGCTCTGGCCTGCGAGCGATCCCGATGCGATTGCGCACGATCACCCCGATCTTCCGGCCGATCATGAGCATCTCCGCCGGCAGCACGCGGGGGGCGCCAGCCACCCCTATGTGATCGACGATCTCCACGAGCGATGGGTGGGCAAGCCATGACGCGCGCGCGTCCTTCCGCCACGGTGGCGCGGCGTCGCGTTATGCGATTGCTGCCCGGCGCCGCGCTTTGGTTCGGCGCCCTGCTCGCCATTCTCGCGCTCGCCAATGTGATGGGTGCGAGCGGCTGGCACGGGGCACTCGCGGGCCATGACGATTCGCAGGTTACGGCGGCCGTGGCGCACCATGACGATGGCGAGACCTCACCCCCCGAGATCGATCTTCACAAGATCACGCACGGGATGATGCAGGGTCTCGCCGACATCTCGCCGCAACTTCAAATCTGGTCGGGCTTCCTGCTCGCCGGAGCCCGTTGGGCTTACCGCCTCGATCTCGACTGGGCGAGCACCGCGCCCGAGGGACTTCTGCGACCGCCTAGAATGTGAGGCTGCGCGCCGTTCGCCGGCGCCTGCATCCTTCATTCTAGGAGATTTTCCATGACCGATATGATCGGCCAGCGACGCCTGCGCAGGGCGTTCCTGGGCCTATGTACCGCCGCCGGCGCGCTTGCCGCCGCGAATGCTGCTGCGCAACCCGCACCTTCGTTCGACCAGCTCTTCGGCCAAAGCGCCGAGGCGCCGCGAACGCAGATCATCGAAGCCGATATCGCCCGTGCGGAAGGCCTTGCCGAGCAAGCCCGGGTGCGTCCCAATCCGACCGTCAGCGGCCTCGCCGAGAATATCGGCGGCAAGCAGCCCTATAGCGGGTTCAACCGCTCCGAAACGACGATCCAGTATAACCAGCCGTTCGAACTCGGCGGCAAGCGCTCGGCGCGCATCGCCGCAGGCGAAGCGGGCATCGTGGCGGCGCGGGCGCGCGGGCGCGAAGCCTTGCTCACCTACGCCTATGATCTTGCTCGGGCCTATGCCGCGGCCGAGATCGCCGACCGCCGCCTTGCCTTGACCGAGGGCAGCCTCAGCGAGGCCCGCGACGACCTTCGTATCGCCGCAGCGCTCGTCGATGCGGGCAAGGAAACGCGGCTTCGCCGGCTGCAGGCCGAGACCGAGGTGGCGACGCTTCAGGCCGCGATATCGACGGCAAGGGCAGAGCGGGTCCAGGCCTATGCCCTTCTCTCCGCGCTGGCGGGCCAGGGGATGAGCTACACCAGCCTCTCCGAGCGGGTGCTGGCGCGGTTCGAGGCAACGCCCAAATATGGGCCGGCCGATCCGCTGCAAACGGCGCCTTATCTCGCGGCACAGGCGGAACGCGAAGCGGCCGCCTACCGCGTCGAGGTCGCGAAGCGTCAGGCGATTCCCGATGTCACCGTCTCGCTCGGCGTCCGCCGTATCGAGGCCGACAAGGGGAATGCCATGCTCGTCGGCGTCAGCGTGCCGCTGCCGCTCTTCGATCGCAACCGCGGCAATATCTCGGCGGCACTCGCGGAAAAGCAGGGCGCCGAAGCGCGTGCGACGGCGGCGCGCCTCGACGCCGAGGCGGGCATCAAGTCGGCGATGGCCTTCAACGAGGCGGCCGACGAGCGTGTCGACGCCGCCGAACAGACGTTCGAGACCGCCGACGAGGCCTATCGGCTCGCTCGCATCGCCTATGAGGCGGGCAAGTCCCCGCTCATCGAACTCATTGCTGCACGGCGCGGTCTCAGCGCCGCGCGGGGCACGCTGCTCGACGCGCTGTCCGAGAGGTTCGACGCGCGCGCCGCGCTCGCCCGTCTCCAGGGCCGCACCATCACAGGGGAGGAAATCCAATGACCGAGAAGAATCGTTTTTATGCCGGTGCGGCAACTGCGCTGGCGCTTGCCGTGGCACTCGGCTTCGGCATCGCACAACTGACCGGGACCGATACCCCGGCTCCGGAGGCTGCGGCCCCAGCGGAAGCAGCGCCGTCCAACGAGGTGGTGATTTCGGCTGACGGGATTTCGCTTTCGCAAATCGGGGTCGCGCCCGCGGCAGGCGGCGAACTCGACGCCGCGATACCCGCCGCAGCGACGGTGGAGGCGACACCCGATGCGGTGGCCGTGCTCACGGCGCGCGCGCCGGGAACGGTGACGCGCATCTTCAAGCGGATCGGCGATCCGGTGCGGGCCGGTGAAACGCTGGCACTCGTCGAAAGCCGCGATGCCTCGACGATCGCCACCGACCGCGACGCCGCGGTCGCTCGCGAGCGGCTGGCAGCCCGCCAGCTCGAACGCGAGAAGAGGTTGCTCGGTCAGGGGGTTAGCCCGAGAGCCGATTATGAAATCGCCGAGGCCAATCTCGCGGTAGCGCAGGCGGAAGCGCGGCGCGCGAGCGCCGCTGCCGGGGCCGCAAAGGTCGCCTCGGACGGGCGCTCGGTCGCGGTCGTCAGTCCCGTGACCGGACGTGTTACCGCGGCGCAGGCCAATCTCGGCCAGTTCGTCGCCGCCGAGTCCGAATTGTTCCGGGTTGCCGATCCCAGCCGGATGCAGATCACCGCGAGCCTGCCGCCGGCCGACGCCGGCCGCGTCCGCGCGGGCGACCGGGTCGAGCTGACGACGAACGACGGCCGCATGATCGAAGGGCGCGTGCGCTCCGAAACCGGCGTCGTCGATCCCACGACCCGGTCGGCGACCGTGGTCATCACCCCCTCGGTCGCGGGCACGCTGCTTCCCGGCCAGCTGGTGAAGGCCCGCATCTTCGCGAGCGGCGGCGCCATCACCAACGGGGTCATGGTCCCGCAGGACGCCGTGCAGACGATCGGCGACCGCACGGTCGTCTTCGTCCGCACCACTAAGGGCTTCCGGGCGCAGACCGTGCAGGTCGGTGGGCGCAGCGCCGGGCTTGTCTCGATCCTGTCGGGGATCAAGGCCGGCACGCCGATCGCGACGACCAACGCCTTTCTGCTCAAGGCAGAGCTTGAAAAGGAGGCAGCGGAATGATCGCGCGCATCCTCAGTCTCTCGGTCAGGGGGCGATGGTTCGTCGCCTTCCTGACCTTGATCGTTTTCGGTTTCGGCCTCTGGCAGATTACCAAGCTGCCGATCGACGCAGTGCCCGACGTCACCAACCGCCAGGTCCAGATCAACACCTTCAATCCGACGCTCGGCCCTGTCGACATGGAAAAACAGGTAACCTTTCCTGTCGAGACGGCGCTCGCCGGGATACCCGGACTGACGCTGACCCGCTCGCTCACGCGCAACGGCTTCAGCCAGGTCACGGCGGTGTTCACCGATGACACCGACATCTATTTCGCGCGTCAGCAGGTGACCGAACGTCTCGCGCAGGCCAAGGACAGCCTGCCCGACGGCGTCCAGCCCAACCTGTCGCCGCTTAGTACCGGTCTCGGCGAAATCTTCTTCTACTCGGTCGCCTTCCGCCACCCGGATGGAAAGCAGAAAAATATCGTCGACGGCAAGCCCGGCTGGCAGTCGGACGGCGCCTACCTCACCCCCGAGGGCGAGCGGCTGACGACCGAATTGGCCGCAATATCTCGTCCAGCCCAATCTCAACGCGCTGTCGACTTATGGCCTCTCGATCACCGAGCTGGCCGACGCGCTCGAACGCGCCAATCTATCGGCGGGCTCCAACTATGTGCGCCGGGCCGGCGAGAGCTTTCTCGTTCGCGCTGATGCCCGGCTGAAGTCGATCGAGGATATTCAGGAAGCCGTTGTCGCGACGCGCGCGGGCGTTCCCGTTCGCGTGAAGGATGTCGGCGAAGTGGTAATCGGGGGCGCTGTGCGCACCGGATCGGGCAGCCGCATGGGCTCGGAGGCGGTCATCTCGACCGTGCTGATGCTCACCGGCGACAACAGCCGTATCGTCGCCACCAGCGCGGCCGAGAAACTGACGGCGATCAACAAGAACCTGCCGCCGGACGTGTTCGCCGAACCCGTCTACAACCGTTCGAAGCTGGTCAATGCGACGATCGCCACCGTCGAGAAGAATCTCGTCGAGGGCGCCTTGCTCGTCATCGCGGTGCTCTTCCTGCTGCTCGGCAACATCCGCGCCGCGCTGATCACCGCCGCGGTCATTCCGATCACGATGCTGATGACGGCATCGGGCATGAATGCGCTCGGCGTCTCGGGCAATCTGATGAGCCTCGGCGCGCTCGACTTCGGCCTGATCGTCGATGGCGCTGTCATCATCGTCGAAAATGCCCTGCGCCGGCTTGCCGAAAGGCAGGAGCATGAAGGGCGATTGCTCAGCCGCTCCGAACGAATGGAGGAAACCACGCTTGCGGCGCAGGAGATGATCCGGCCGACCGTCTATGGTCAGCTCATCATCTTCCTCGTCTTCGTGCCGCTGCTCACCTTCCAGGGCGTCGAGGGCAAGACCTTCGCGCCGATGGCGATCACCTTGATGCTCGCACTCGCCGCCGCCTTCGTCCTCTCGCTGACCTTCATCCCCGCGATGATCGCCATCGTGATCAAGGGCAAGGTCAGCGAGACCGAGGTCAAGCCGATCCGCTGGTTCAAGGAGAAATATGAGCCGCTCCTGAAGAAGGCCGTCGCGCGCCCGCAGCCCTTCGTGGCGTCGGGCGTCGGCGTCTTCCTCGCCGCGGTGCTGGCATTCGGCTTCCTCGGCGAGGAGTTCATGCCGCAGCTCGACGAGAAGGACATCACGGTCACCAACTTCCGCGTGCCCTCGGCGTCGATCGACCAGTCGACGCAGATGCAGCTTCGCATCGAGGATGCGCTGAAGTCACTGCCCGAGGTTGCGCTCGTCTTCTCGAAGAACGGGAACGCCGATCTCGGGACCGACCCGATGCCGCCCAACGCGTCGGACACCTACGTGATTCCGAAGCCGGAAGACGAATGGCCGGCCGAGGTGAAGAGCAAGGAGGACATTCTTCGCCGCATCGAGGAGCGGATGAAGCCGCTCATTGGCAATCGCACCGAGATCCAGCAGCCGATCCAGATGCGCTTCAACGAACTGATCGCCGGCGTTCGCGCCGACGTGGCCGTGAAGCTCTATGGAGACGATCTCGACGCCATGAGCGTGCAGGCGAACCGGATCGCGGCGGTATTGCGACGTATTCCGGGCGCAGGCGACGTCAGCGCCGAGCAGACGTCGGGGGCTCCGACCTTCGACGTCAAGATCGATCACCAGGCGGCAGCCCGTTACGGACTGTCGGTCGAAGAGGTCGCGAACACGGTTGCGGCTGCGCTCGGCGGCCGCGAGGCCGGAC
>LULW01000805.1_pt1 | contig 11328 bp, 9 predicted proteins | sample 729531 | NCBI WGS metagenome assembly LULW01 (sample SAMN03860279, study PRJNA289734) | marine metagenome | biome: seawater column; feature: ocean; material: water; isolation source: Red Sea water column Station 108 - depth 10m | place: Saudi Arabia: Red Sea | collected 2011-10-15 | depth 10 m | reverse complement strand
ACTTAAAGCTCATCATGACGGAGCGGCTCAAGGAGTAGTTATCGAATCTGAACTTGATAAATTTTGTGATGCTATGATTGCAATTAAAAAAGAAATTATTGAAATAGAATCAGGTAAAATGCCTCAAGAAGACAATGTTTTAGTTAATGCTCCACATACTGTACACGATATTTGCGATGATTGGAATCACCCTTATTCAAAAGAAAGTGCAGTTTTCCCTACCAAATGGAATAAAGAAAATAAGTTTTGGCCATATGTTTCTAGAATAGATAATGCCTTTGGGGATAGAAATTTTTTCTGTGTATGTCCGGACATAGATTCTTACAAAGAATAAAAATTCTATTTAAAATATTCTTGTAGTGCTTTCACGCTAATTTTGTTTAAATGTTTCATAGAATCAATAGCGGCTCTTGCGCCTGGGAGCGTAGTAATAGTTAAAATATTTTTCATGACTGATGTTTTACCAATCGCTTCTTCATCAAATCTTGATTGTGGCCCTTCCGGTGTATTGATTACTAATTGAATATTATCATTTAAAATTTCATCAACAACATTCGGTCTTCCTTCACCAACTTTAAACATATCATCGCACAAAATACCTTGTTCATTAAGAAACCTGGATGTACCCTTTGTAGCAACAAGGTTAAAACCTAAACCCATTAAATTTTTTGCTATTGGAACAAGGCCTGCCCTATCTGTTTTATTAACTGATAAAAAAGCTGTGCCTTGTTTTGGAACATTATACCCATCTGACTTCATCGCTTTTAAGAAAGCACTACCTGTGCTCATATCAATACCCATTACCTCACCAGTAGATTTCATTTCAGGGCCTAAAAAGACTTTTTCATCTTTAAACTTTTTAAATGGTAAGACTGCTTTCTTTACAGCATAATGTTCAAAATTACTTTCTTTCAATTTGAAATCATTTAATGATTTTCCAACTGAAATTTGTGCAGCTATATTTGCCAATGGAACGTTGCTATATTTACTGACAAAAGGCACTGTACGGCTTGATCTTGGGTTTACCTCTAGAACATATACTTTATCATCTTTTACAGCAAATTGAAGGTTAATTAAACCTACAACTTTAAGCTCAAGTGCTAATTTAGCTGTAATAGTTTCAATCTCTTTTTTAACAGCATCACTTACTTCATATGGGGGAATAACACATGAAGAATCTCCAGAATGAACTCCAGCTTCTTCAATATGTTGCATAATTCCTCCAATGAAAACGTTTTCTCCATCGCAAAGTGCATCTACATCAAACTCAAATGCATTTTCAATAAATTGATCAATTAAAATTGGGTGATCATTTGTAGCTTCAGCCGATCTAAATACATAATCCACCAATTGTTCTTTTGAATAGACAATTTGCATTGCTCTTCCACCTAATACAAAACTTGGTCTTACTAATACAGGAAAGTTAGCAGTTTCAGCATAACTATAAATATCATCATAATTTTTGGCTATACAATACTCAGGAGTTAATACTTTTAGTTTATCAATTACCTTAGCAAACTCTTCTCTGTTTTCAGCAAGATTAATACTGTCTGATGATGTACCATATATTTTGACTCCAGCTGAGGCAAGTTGGTTAGCAATTTTTAATGGTGTTTGTCCTCCAAATTGAACTAATACACCATCTGGCTTTTCAAAATTGATAATATTCATAATATCTTCGAATGTTATTGGTTCAAAATAAAGTCTATCAGCTAAATCAAAATCAGTTGAGACAGTTTCTGGATTACAATTAACCATTATTGATTTATAGCCAGCTTCTCTCAAACCAAACACCGCTTGTACACAACAATAATCAAATTCAATACCTTGACCAATCCTATTTGGTCCACCTCCTAAAATCATAATTTTTTTACCTTCAAGAGGTTGTAAATCATTTTCTGATTCATATGTGGAATATGAATAAGGGGTTTCAGCTTCAAATTCCCCAGCACAAGTATCTACTAATTTGTAGACTGGTTTAATTCCTTGATCTATTCTCATTTGCTGAACTTCATTTTCGGATAAATTGTTTAAGCGAGCTATTTGTAAATCTGAAAATCCATTCTTTTTTAAAAATTCTAAATTCTCTATTGAAGAATACTCTTTTTCAATATTAACTATTTCTTGAATTTCTGTTAAGAACCATGGATCTATACCAGTATTTTTATGAATTTCTTCAATTGAAAATTCCTGCTTAATAGCTTCTTTGACTTTTAACATCCTAAATGCGCTACCATCATTTAAAGATTTAATATCTAGCTCTCTAAATCTTTTAATATCTAAATCTTCATCTCGAGGATCTTTTGTTTCAAATCCTGGTAAATTAAGCTCTAGTGAGCGAAAAGCTTTTTGAAATGATTCCCTAAATGTCCTTCCAATAGCCATCGCTTCCCCAACAGACTGCATTTGTACACCTAGTTTTCCCGAAGCTGATGAAAATTTTTCAAAATCAAATCTTGGCAATTTTGTCACTATATAATCAATTGTAGGTTCAAAAGCCGCTAATGTCCTGTTGGTTATATCATTTTTTAATTCATCTAAAGAATATCCAACCGCGAGTTTAGCCGCAATTTTTGCTATAGGAAATCCTGTTGCTTTGGATGCTAGCGCAGAAGACCTACTCACTCTCGGATTCATTTCAATGATTACCATTCTTCCATCAACTGGGTTAACAGCGAATTGAACATTTGAACCTCCAGTATCCACACCTATTTTTCTAATACATTTTATAGCTGCATTTCGCATTAATTGAAACTCTTTATCACTTAATGTCATTGCAGGTGCTATTGTAATAGAATCACCAGTATGTATACCCATTGGATCAATATTTTCAATTGAGCAAATGATAATAACATTATCGTTTAAATCTCGTATGAGTTCTAATTCATATTCTTTCCAACCATTTAAGTATTCCTCAACAAGAACTTGACCGGTAGGGCTTTCTTTCAAACCTTTATTTACTGATGCTTCAAATTCTTCTTCATTGTATGCAACAGAACCACCTGAACCGCCTAAAGTAAATGAAGGTCTGATAATAGCAGGTAAGGAGATTTTATTTAATAACTTTTTTGCCTCATCTAACGATTTAACAGTATATCCGTATGGTAAATCAAGACCAATTTCTAACATTGCCTGCTTAAACATTTCTCTGCTTTCAGCAGTTTCAATAGCTTTTCTGTTAGCTCCAATGAGTTCTACATTATACTTTTTAAGAATTCCTTCTTCATCTAGCTTCATGGCAACATTTAAAGCTGTTTGTCCGCCAACTGTAGGCAAGATAGCATCAGGTTTTTCTTTTTTTATTATTGCTTCAACGTATTCTGCAGAAATAGGCTCAATATAGGTTTTATCAGAAAATTGAGGATCAGTCATGATTGTAGCTGGGTTAGAATTAATTAATACAACTCGATAGCCTTCTTCTTTTAAAGCCTTAATAGCTTGTGTCCCTGAATAATCAAATTCACACCCCTGGCCAATAACAATGGGTCCAGCACCTATTACTAAAATAGTGTTTATATCATTACGTTTTGGCATCGTTTTTCATCATATTAAAAAATTCTTTGAAAACATATCTTGAGTCATGTGGCCCTGGACTGGCTTCAGGATGATATTGAACTGAATATGCTGAAATATCATTGCAGCTTATCCCTGCAACGGTATCATCATTTAAATGTTTATGCGTAACAGTCACATTTAATGGAAGCGAATCTTCGTCAACAGCAAATCCATGATTTTGGGATGTAATTTCAACTTTGTTTGTAATTAAGTTTTTAACTGGCTGATTAATACCTCTATGACCAAACTTCATTTTGAACGTATTAGCACCTAATGCTAAAGCTAGAATTTGATGCCCAAGACATATTCCAAATATAGGTTTTTTACCCAACAAATTTTTTACAGTTTCTATTCCATACGTTACAGCAGCAGGGTCTCCAGGTCCATTCGATAAAAACACACCATCTGGATTAGAAGCAAGTATTTCATCGTGCGATACATTTGCTGGAAAGATTTCAACTTCTGCATCGTGTTCAAGCATAATGTCATATATATTGCTTTTCATGCCAAAATCAATTGCTGCGATTTTATAAATAGGATTATCAGTATTTGATAAAACCACTTTTTTCTTTCTGGCAACTTTAATTGCTAAGTCTTGACCTTCCATTTTAGGAATATTTTTAATTTTGCTGGCCAAATTATGAGTGTCAAAATCTTCCGTTGAAATAATTCCTCTCATTGCACCTTTTTTTCTTATGTGTATAGTTAATGCTCTTGTATCAATATCTTGAATGCCAACTATATTATGTTTTATTAAAAAAGATGATAGAGATTCTTCAGACCTCCAATTTGAAGGTTGTATTGATTCGCTCTTAATTATAAATCCTGTAGCATAAACTCTTTCTGATTCGGTATCGCTATTATTGGTCCCATAATTTCCTATATGTGGACTGCTCATTGCAATCATCTGATTAGAATATGAAGGATCGGTTAATATTTCCTGATATCCAGTCATTCCAGTATTGAAGCAAACTTCACCGAAAGTTTCTCCACTTTCACCAAGACTTTTTCCGATAAAAAAAAGGCCATCCTCTAGAAACAGGATAGCCTTTTTTAATTTTTGCATGGCCTATTTTAAATCAATTAAACAAAAATTAAAACCTAATTTTTTTTCCTGTTGACATAAGTACAACTGCCATCAGTGTTGTTACAAAAGTAAATAGGACTAAAAAGACAGATGCTGCCAGAAATGAAGCATCTGAAACACCAAGCGTTGCTTCTCTTAATGCGCTAATTGCATAATAGATTGGATTTACTTGACTTAAAGTCATAGCCCAACCAGGGAGCATTTTAATGGAATAAAATATTCCTCCAAGGAAACTAAACGGTGTAATAACAAAATTTTGTATGAGTGCAAGCTGATCCCAGGAATCGGATAGCTGTCCAACAAAAAGACCCAGACTTGAAAATGACCATGATACTAAAAGAATAAAAAATAATGTAAGGGGTAGGTTTAAAATAGGCATTCCTGCTAGCCAACAAATCAAAAGAATTAAAATTCCATTAACAAATCCTCTTATAGCGCCTCCAATTATAAATGATAATGATAATTCAAGGCTGGAAAGTGGAGTAATCAAAAGCTCAGGAAGAGTTTGAAGTAATTTCATTTGCAACATTGACGAGGCAGAATTTGCAACTGCATTAGTAATAACGTTCATCATTAATAAACCTGGTAAGATATATATTTTGTATGAAACACCACCTATCTCACTAATTCTATTTTCTAGAGCTACTCCAAAAACAAAGATATATAATAAAGTAGTAACTATTCCTGGAATTATAGTTTGTCTCCAAACGGAGAAAAAACGCATAATTTCTCTAGAGGAGAGAGTATAAAAACCAACCCAATTTTTAATCATTAATTTTCCTCCCCGTTAAATCTAAAAAAACATCCTCTAAAGATGTTTGAGGAATATGGATATCTTCAATTTTAATGTCTTTTTCAGAAAATTTTAAAATTATTGAAGGTAATTCAAGATTGGGTGTATCTGTAAAAATTTTCAAAGAGTTATTATCAATTTTATAATCATATTCACTTAAAAAACTTAAATCATTATTATCATTATCTTTTAATTGTATTTCAATGGAAGAGTTTTTGACCATTTTTTTTAAATTAGAAACTGTGTCTTCGACAATTAACTTTCCTTTATCTATAATCCCGACTCTCTCACATAAAAGCTCTGCTTCATCTATATAGTGAGTTGTTAACAGTATTGTTTTCCCATCTTTATGTAGTTCTTGTAAATACAGCCATAGATCATGCCTTAATTCAACATCAACGCCAGCAGTAGGTTCATCAAGAATGATGATTTCAGGGTCATGTACCAAAGCTTTTGCTATTTGTAACCTTCGCTTCATTCCCCCTGAAAGCTCTCGCATTTTTTTTGTTCGATGTTTGGATAAACCTAATTTTTCTAGCAAATATTCAATTCTTTCTTTCAAAGTAAGAAGACCTAACATAGCTTTCATTGCAGTAGATTTTCCAGCGCCATTAGGACCTAGCAAGCCATAAAACTCGCCTTTATTGATTTCCAAATCAATACCTTGTACTGCTTTTACATCATCGTATGACTTAAAAAGCTTATTGATTTTTATTGCTAGATTTTTACTCATTTGAAGATACTATTTTATAAATACTTCCTGAGAATTCCACTATATATAATTCACCATAATTAATCTTCATTTAAAAACTCGAATAAATCTTTCTCTTTAACAATCTTAATACTTAAATCTTGTGCTTTTGATAATTTTGATCCTGGATTTTTTCCTACAATAACAACACTAGTTTTTGAAGAAACAGAAGAGCTAACTGTAGCTCCTAACTTTTCTAATCGAAGCTTTAGATCGCTACGTGACAAACTTTCAAAAGATCCAGTTATAACGACTTTATGATTCAACATCGTCATTTTTGAGGTATCATAAGTAGTAGGTATTATCTCAATACCTAATTGCAGACAACTTTCAACAATATTTTTATTGTTATTGTCGTTAAAATAATCTTGTATAGCTATAGCAACTGTTTCACCAATTCCATCTATCTCTACCATTTCTTCAACTGTTAATTCAGTTAATTTTTCTAAAGATGAATTACAGTATTTATCTATTATCTTGGATATATGTTGACCTACATTTGGGATACCAAGTCCAAATAAAAATCGTGGAAAAGTTGTTTTTTTAGATTGATTTATTGAATCAATTAAATTCATTGCAGATTTGTTCTTAAAACGATCTAAGTTAATTAAATCTTCATATTTTATTTTGTAAATATCATCAAAACTATTTAATAAATCTGCTTCAAATAATTGTTTAACAATTTGGGGACCCATACCTTCAATGTTCATTGCATTCTTTGAACAAAAATGTTCAAGTATACCCATAACTCTTGATTTACAATTTGGATTTATACATCTATATGCTGCTTCACCTTCAATGCGTTCGATTTTACAGTCAGGATCAGGCCATTTATAATCACTAATTGAGAATTTTTGTGTATTTTGAGGTCTTTTATTTTTTAGAACCTGCGTAATCTTAGGAATTACATCGCCAGACCTTTCGATTAATACAAAATCATTAATTCTAATATCTTTTCTATCAATTTCATCTTGATTATGAAGAGTAGCACTAGATATCATAACACCTGACAATTCGACTTCTTTAATTTTTGCTACTGGAGTAACAACTCCTGTTCTACCGACTTGCAAATCAATTCCTATGATCTGGGATTCTGCTTCCTTTGCTTTAAATTTTGCTGCGATAGCCCATCTTGGAGAACGTGATCTTAACCCCAATCGCTGTCTTTTTTTGTAATTATTTACTTTTATGACAGAGCCATCAATTTCATAATCTATATGGTTACGATTTGATTCAAGGGTGTGATGATATGCTATCATTTCACTAGCTGACGCAATTTTTTTGGATAACGGATTTACAGGAAGTCCAATTGACTTTAAATAGTCAAGCATTTCAATTTGATTATTAAACTCAATATCTTCACTACCTCCAATTTCGTAACAAAAAATTGAGAGATTTCTTGAGGCAGTAATTTTAGGATCGAGTTGTCTTACGCTTCCAGCTGCTGCATTCCTAGCATTTGCAAAGAGTTTCTCTTCTAATAATTCTCGAGATTTATTTAATTTGTTGAAATCTGAGATGTTCATAAAAATTTCACCTCTAACTTCCATAAAAGTAGGGGTTTTTACAGATTTTCTTAGCTGCAATGGAATAGCATTGATAGTTTTGACATTATGAGTGATATCTTCTCCTTTAAATCCATCACCCCTTGTTAAAGCTCTTTCTAGTATTCCATTTTTATATATTAGCGAAACGCCTAAGCCATCAATTTTCGGTTCTGCTACGAAATCAACTTCAGAGTTGTTTAACCATTTTTTTATGCGTTTATAAAAATCGGTAATTTCTTCATCATTTATGGCATTGGATAAAGAAAGCATGGGGACAGCATGATCATAACTTTGTAATCCACTACTTACAGGATGACCAACTCTTTGGGTTGGTGATAAATCAGTAACTAAAGAAGGATATTCTTTTTCAAGCTCCTCAAGTTCTCTAAAAAGACTATCATATTTCTTATCAGACAACTTAGGGTCATCTAAAACATAATAAGCATGGTTATGATTATTAATTTCTGATATTAAGCTATCTATTCTTTTTTTGATCTTTTCTTCCATAAAAATCCTATAAAAACTAGTAAAATTATTAGTAGAAATAATTGTATTGATAAGTTATTAATAACAATTGAATGTGCATACATATTGAAGTGGCTAGTTGCTATATCATTAAAATCAAACTCCCAATAAATAGTGTTATCGTTTTCACTTATAAATGTAGCATTGGTGTTTCTCAAATGTCCTGGAATAGCAACACTGAAAGTGAAACCATCTAACATTAAATTGGTATTTTTTTCAAATTCTTTTTCTAAATCGTCAATAATTATTGTCATATCTAAAAAAAAGTTCTTTGGCAATCGACGTTTCATTGGTGACAAGGCATCAATAAATATTTCAGAAGATTTTCTGCTAAATTCTTTTTCATAATCTTTTTCTTCTATATATGAAATATATGTATCAATTTGATTATCTATTCTATCAAAAATAATTTTATCGATTGCATTTTTTTCTTGGAATACTTTTATGCTTTCAGAAAAAATATATCTCTTTGCAGGCACTAACCACGATAAATCATCTTCATCTATATCTAAATAGTTTACTATTTCTGGATATTTTAAATCAATTTCTAGATCTTTGATATTTGATTGAAATGTATATAAATCCCAAAAAAAATATGAATTTTTGGATACATCTATATCATATTGTAGGTTAGAAGAATTATTAAAAGTTAATTTTGTTTTAGTTGGTGAAGATAAAATGGTTTCTTTTTCCCATATATTCTCTGTACCACTTTCATTTGTTTGACGTAATGAAGTTATCCAGCTATGTTTATCATTAGTTGTAGGGTGTATGAAGTCACTATCAAGCAAATCATTCTTATGGCCTATTGAGTTATATTTTACTGAAAAGCTTCCATTATCAAAAATTTGTATATGGACTAAGTTTTCCACACAAGAGACCAAGAAAAAACCGAGAAAAAATAAAATTTTTCTAGGCATTATGAAATTACTTGAAATTCTTTAGAAGTTTTATTGAGGATTTCAGCTCCATTTTTTGTAACGATGATGTCATCTTCAATTCTTACACCACCAATATCTGGTACATAAATTCCCGGTTCAACAGTCATTACGTAGTTTTCTTCAAGAAAATCTTCACTTACTTTGCTAAACCTTGGGTCTTCATGAATTTCCAACCCTAAGGAATGTCCTAGGCCATGATCAAAAAATTTACTATAACCTGCATTTGCTATATGATCTCTTGCAATCGAATCAATAGACTTACAAGACATTCCAGATTTTATTCCTTCAATACTTTTAACTTGAGCATTTAAAACAATATCATAAATTGATTTTTGCTCATCTGAATATCCTTTTGTTGCGAATGATCTAGTCATATCAGCGTGATATCCTGCAAATTTTGCACCTGAATCAATAACTAGCAATTCACCTGGTCCAATTTTTCTGTCTGTCGGCTTATGGTGAGGTTTAGCTGAATTTGGACCTGTACCAACTATAGCAGCAAATGCATCGGAATCGGAGTCTCCATACTTTCTATATAAAAATGATAATTGATTTGCTATGACCTTTTCTTCAACTCCAATTTTTACCATTGGTAATACTTCGGCAAACGCCTTATCTGTAATCTCAACAGCTGTTCTAATTGCTTCTAACTCTTTTTCATCCTTTAACATGGCCATTTTTTCTATAATTCCTGTAATATTTTTCAGGTCTATATCAGACAAAACTTTTGATAATTGCTGATAACCTTGGTGACTTACATTATTTCCATCAAATCCTATGCTTTGACTGCTAGTTAATAGATTTTGTTTTTTAATAACCTCATAGTGGGAGATACTATCAATGATAACTTTTGCTCCCTTTACTTCTTTTTCTGATTGTACGACGTATCTTCCATCAGTAATAAAATGTACTTGATCTGCTGTAATTAATAATGTTGCACTTGATCCAGTAAAACCACATAAATACCTAATGTGTGTTAAATTAGTTACAATCATTCCATCAAGATTTTCTTTTGCAAGCTTATCAATTAATATATGTTGTCTTCTTTGAAAATATTCAATGCTCATTTTAACCCCTACAAATTATCTAGTATGTTTTGTGCTTTATTTTGCTCACTCTTATTTTTTGAATAACTAATTATCAAACGAAGGTTTTTCTTTGCCTGCGTTTTTTTCCCTTGAGAAATCATAAGCTTGATTAGAGAAAGTGTAACTAATTCAGGTTTTTTAGAAACTCTTTTTTTAACACTTACTACAGGCTTATGCTTTATTGATAAATCTGGATCAAGCCTTTTTAATTCTTTATAAATGATATTCTTCTTTTTTGAATTCGTTTTATCATAGATTTCATAAAGCATCAAGTACGCAGATAAAAAATCTTTATCATGTTTTATAACTTCGTTTAGTAGATTTTTAGATTCTGTGAATTGTGAAATATCAAAAGCTTTTTTTGCTTTAATAAATGTATTGGTTATGTTTGATATCATCTTCTATGCTCTTTGACCCAACTTTCAATATAGTCGAGCGACTCTTTTACAGGAGTACCTGGACCAAAAAGCTTCCCAACTCCTAAACTAGATAATTCATCAGCATCTTCATCTGGTATAATTCCACCACCTGTTACTAATACGTTATTCAAATTATTTTCTTTTATAAGCTCCATCACTTTTGAAAAAATTGTCATATGTGCACCTGAAAGTATTGAAAGAGCAATTACATCAACACCTTCTTGAATTGCAACTTTGACAACGCTTTCTGGTGTTTGTCTAAGTCCTAGATAGATGACATCCATACCTGCATCTCTGTAAGCAGCCGCAAGGACTTTAATTCCGCGGTCATGACCATCTAGTCCTGGTTTTGCCATTAATATTCTAATTGGTGGATTTATTTTCATACCTTATAATTTAATCAATCCAAACGTTTGATTCCCCTAATAAATCTCTTAATAAAATTAAAAATTGACTGTTATTTGATACCTTAATCTTCTTTGAAATAATTTTTCTTTCTTGGCCGTTTTCTCCTGGAATATGCACTACAAAAGAATGATCTCCCTTGTTTTGATCCGCCAACTCAACAATATCGTTCATTAAATCTTTTGATGAATTTTTTGGCAATCTGATATTTACCTCA
>LULW01000747.1_pt1 | contig 11414 bp, 20 predicted proteins | sample 729531 | NCBI WGS metagenome assembly LULW01 (sample SAMN03860279, study PRJNA289734) | marine metagenome | biome: seawater column; feature: ocean; material: water; isolation source: Red Sea water column Station 108 - depth 10m | place: Saudi Arabia: Red Sea | collected 2011-10-15 | depth 10 m | reverse complement strand
CTTGAACACATGACATACCCATAGATTGTGCTAATTTTAAAACATCTGCTGTTTTACCATGACAGAAATAAACTTTACCTAAAGGTGTATCTATTGTTAAATCATCATGCCATTTCCAGCCCTTACCTACTTGTAAAAATTCGTTATAATCTCTTAAATAAGCTTTTGGTATTCCATGCTTCAATGCTCGTCTATAAATTAAACTACCATGATTAGAGTCCAATAAATCCATCTTAGGAAACATTTTTTCTAATTCTTGTATGACAGGTATTGATAATTTTAATTCATCTCCAGCACTAGGAAGATCAGGGTCACTATCGTGAAATGACATAGCATGTTTATCTACTTCGTCTCCAATATGGATGACTCTATCAGGTTTATATTTTTTTTTTAAAAGTTTTAGAAAGTCCATTAACTCAGGAACATGATATGGTATGTGGGTATCGCTGATAATTAATACAGACTTGTAAATCATACAAGTTCAGTAATACAACTATTTAGTGAGTATGTAAAGTAATTGACCTAAAACTAATATTCCTACAGCACCTAGACCATATAAAATTCTGTCTATGTCTTGTTTCATATGATGTAAATGGTTTTTGATAATTAGATCAATCTTCTGATTTACTAATTTTATTCTACCATCTATCTCTACAAATTTTTCTTTATTAGTTTTCATTTCTTTTTCTTTCTTCGTAAGTCTGTATCATGTTTTCTACTTCCACGCAAAAAACTATTAACTCTTGCGTATGCCCATTGTTGCATACCTATTCTTGGTCTCGACCCTGAGGAAAGATACGCCCCTGTTCCCCTCTTGAACACAGTTTTTAGCATACCTAAAGTGACACCTTTTTTCTTTTTAGCTTTTGCTCTTAAAACAGAAACAACTCTTGCAGATAATTTACTTCTTCTTACAGCCATTATCTAACTCTCGCTTTAAACATTGATTTAGGTATTCTGCCACCTGATTTGTAAATAGATGACATAGATTTTAAAAGACTTGCTCTAGCTGATCTCTTACTACCTTTTAATCCTGATAGGTATTTTTTAGGAAGATCAGTTGCTTTATCTTTTGGTACTTTTCTTCTTTTTCTTTTTTTTGACATTTCTTCTTCTCTTTCGCATTGGTCTTTTGTTTATCATCTCAGCCAATGTTGATGTTGAGATTGGAAAGTAGCACCTTTTTTCATGGCTCTTGCCATAGATCGCATATGTTTTAGTGAGTGATGTCTTGCGTGTGCTTTCATAGTCTTTTGTTGTCTTGGTTTTAAACCTTTTATAATTCCTGTTATAGATGCTACTTTAACCATTATCTTTTTTTCTTTTTGCCCATTTTACTTTTTTTAGGCTTGTTCTTTCTTTTCTTGTCTTTTCCATGTCCATAATGATAAGGCATTATTTCCTCGCTTTCTTTTTAGATTTTTTTTGTTTTTTCATAATAGCTTTTTGTAAAGCCATTGGTAGTTTTTTTTGTTTTTTAGTTAGCATAGCTTCTCCTTAGTTAGCAAATTTACCACCTGACCATTTAGCATCAGGTAATCCATTTTTATATTCCTTACCTGTGTAAGTCAAAACTTGTTTTCTATTAGAGCCATCAACATAAGAACAATGCACCCAACCACTATTAGGGTCATTATCTTCTTCTTTCCAAAACTCTAAAATTAATTGGTCAAAGTCACAATTATTTTGAATCCATAAAGCTACTTGCAAATTAGACACACCAGCTATCTCAAAATCTACTGCTTGTCCTTTTGCGTGTTGTGATGTTGCTTTACTTCCTATTGCTTCACATAACTCAGGGCTTCTATAACCTGAAGTAATAATTACAGGCTTATCAAATTTGATTCTTACAGGCTCTAATACTTCATAGCAAAGATCAGTTAAATTTTTTATTTCTCCTGACCCAGCTTTATTAGATATACCTTTTCTAACTGCTGGTTGAGATTTTTCCATCTCTGATAAAGTAAAATGTTTGGATAGTTGCATTTAGACTCCTATGGTTTAGGATATTTAGTTTTTACTGCCTGTCTTTTTTCTTGTAGTTCTGTAAGTGTATCGCCACCATCTAATAGTGCGTGAATACAATCTTGATGATTTGGATATTCTGCTTGTCTATTTCTTTTCCATTCTTCAGCATCATGTTCAGCTTGTAATTCATCTAATTTAGTTTGTATTTGTTCAGTTGGTATTGGGTCGCCTTTATGCCAAATGATATTATTTATATCTTCGTTATTTACAGATACCTCTACATTTGGATTTATTGATAATATTGCATCTATTATATTAATTTTCATTAGCTTGATAACTCCATTACTTGCATCGCTGATGCTGTATTTGCCCTTTCATCAGTTGCCGCATAAGCACTATTTATTGTTACATAACCCGAATCACTTCCTTTAGTTACTTGAAATTTGTACGCAACATTTGATGTTGTATTAGGCGAGTCTAAATATTGATAAGAAACTATATTTTGTGTGTGGTCTCCATCATTACTTCTGTCGCAATTTCCAAATAAATGCTCATGTCCTTGTGCGGCATCTCCTGTCATTAAATTTGTATCGCTTCCACCAACAGTTTTTATTAAACTTGCAAATGCTCTTGTATTACTTCCACTTGATTGAAAACTTCCAAATGAAACTGTAATTAAAAATTTACTTGATGTACTTGCTGGAGTAATTCCTGTTATTTCAAATCCTGTTATGTCAACAAGTGATGATGAGTTGCTTGTAAATTTATCTGTTTTTGTATCTTGATAAATCGCTAAAACTTTTCCACCACCAGCACCACTAACTGTGCCTGAAAATGCAAACGTATCTGCTAAATTTAATCCCTCTGCTTGTAATTTTGTTAATGGCATAATTTATACTCCTATCAATGCTTGGATTTCATCATCATCTAATCCCAAGTCTTTTAGTTTTTGTTTGCCTGACGCTTTTTTGTTTTCTGTATTAGTTTCTTCATCTTTTAATTCTTGTATCTTTGCATTTATTTCTTCTTCAGTTGGCATAGTAGCACCATCTTTTATTATTTTAATATATTTATATTGCATACGATCTGAATTAGGAATTTTATTACCATCTTCGTCATGCGTTTCCCAACCATACCAATTAACACCATTAGTATTATTAAAAGTTTGTAGTGCGTCTTGTAAATAATCTCTAGCCATTTTATGTGTTACCCAATCTTATTGCCGTAAAGCCTGTTTGTTGAGAGCCTGTTGCTCCTTGTAATTTAGATGCAGATGCAAAACTTCCTGTTGTAAATTTGAATTTATAATTAGATGTATCTTGCACATCAAATAAAAAATGACTTATTCCAGTAGAAGATATATTTGTTGAACCTGAATTTCCTGATCTACATTGTGAAACTTCATTATATGAAGAATTATCAGTTGTTATTTTAAGTATAAATTCAACATTACCATCGCCATCATCTACTGTAAAAGTTGCGATAAAAGTTATTAAATAGATTCCTGTACTTGCAAAACTAAAAATTCCTGAACTTTCTGATAATCCTGTTCCAATTTTTGACCAACCTGAACTATCATTTCTTTCCCAATTACTTGTTACGTCTGCATTTGAATTTTGATTTGTGTCTGCTGATAATCTCCATTGGTCAGCTTCTGTAATTCCACCAGCATCAGCAAAACTTAAATTACCAGAGCCATCAGTTTGTAAAAATTTATCTGCACTAGGCGAAGTCGTTGGGAAAGTTAAAGTATAAGATTGACTAGCACTGTGTGCTGGCGATTTTAATTTAATACCATGACTGTTTTGTGAGCAATTAAGTTGTAGAGTTCCGTCAGTAGTACCATCGCCTTTGATCTGTAATCCAGCCGCAGATGATGTTGATACAAAATTAGTTTTTGCATTTGTGACAGTAGAATCTGATGGTGTACCTATATCGAGTACATTTCCATATACCATGATAAAGTCAATGCTATCTGATGAAGATAAAGTTCCTGATGATGGTAAGAAAGTAATTGTTGAGCCTGATACAGAAAAAGCTGTTAAAGGTGCTTGGATTACACCATTTAAAGATACTAGCATATGATTTGCAGACTCAGGTACAAATGCAACAGAGTCTAAAGTTAAGCTGTAAGAATTTGTTGAAGATGTACTTATAGCATCTAATTTTACAAAATTACCTACTGCTGGAGATTTTCCAATATAACTCATTCAGGTTTTCTCCATATTTCGTGTGTTAATTCATTATTAGGAAATGTTCCTGATACTTCTAAAAGTTCATCATACTCTGCTTCAGTAGTAAAATTTTGTGGAATATCTCTTAATGATTGTCGCCAAGTTTTAATATTTTCTGGCATAGTGTAATCGCTGTTTGCCATATAGTCTGTTTCTTTAAGTCTTTGATTTCTTAATTTTTTTATTTTATTAAGTTTTTTTTCATTTGATTTTTCAGCTTCAGCTAATTCTTCTGCATCTCTTAATGCTTCTTCTTCTGCTGTAAATTGTATTGTTTTTCCATTAACTTGTTTATATCTTGGCATTAGTTTTTAACTCCATATAATATCCAATCTCCAGATTCAATATTTCCTGTGTTTTGAATTATTTTAATTCCAGTTACAGCAGATAAATCTGTGTATTGTAATCCACCACCAACTGATAAATACATAGGTGTATTAGAATCTTCATTAGCACCAATACTATTAAATAAAATAAATTTATGTCTATCTGTTTTATATGGTTGAAAAATATTAATAACTGCACACATACCCCAATCTTGATTAGTATGTATTTCTTCAGCAATTTCTATTTGACTAGAAGCAAAAGCACATCTATTACTATCTGAAACAGCATCAGTAGTTAATCCTTCTACTCTATTTTGAACAAAATAATAATTACTTGATGAATAACTTGAGCCAAATTTATATCTTAATCTTGTAGTTGATTTTGTTGCAGCCTCCCAATGATTTAAAACTAAAACATAATTTTCGTATGTGCTTGAAAAATAACCTTCAATATTTACTTCTGAAACATTTGAAACAGTTGCACTTGCAAGTTTAACCCAATCTGAAGCACTAGCAAGATTAGATTTTTGAACATATTTTAAAGCATTTGAATCAGCACTATCTGAAATAATTAATTTATCAGCATCAACAGGAGTTCCTTTTTCTGTAAGTGCTGTAATTATAGTTGGGTCAAGATGTTCTTCAGAAATTACATCATCAGGTAATTTTGCACTTGTAACTGCATCTGCATTTATTTTAGCAGTAGTAACAATGTTATCAGCAAGATCGTTACTTGTGATAGGAACTGCTGTAGGTGTTTTTCCAATATATGGCATTTAAAACTCCTATGTAATTTCTAATATTGATAATGTTGCATCTATTTTAGCTGATACTGAACAATCTATTTTAATAATATCAGTTGCCTGAACAACAACTTTACCACCTGTTAATAATTCTAAAGATGACCCAGCTGGGATTGTCACATCTTTTGCTAATAAAACTGTTTCGTTTGTTTCTGTGTCTGATGTATCTGATACTAATTGAACATCTGCTGTGACAGATGTTGTGTGAATATTACAAAGAACTAATCCAATGACTACTGTTGTCGTAGCACTTGGTACTGTGTAAAGAGTAAGTGGAGTTCCAGCCGATGAGGGCATCGCACCATTTGTTTTAACTTTAAAAGTATTTGCCATTTATTCTCCTTATCCTAAAGCTATCGCTAGTGGCAAAGCATTTGGGTCTGTTTCAGATATAGTACCTGTGACCGACATTGTGCTAGTGATTGCATTTGATGAAATATTAACTTGAAATAACTCAACATTATCTGAGCCATCATTTATCTTAACTTTTAAAACTCCTGATGTACCATTATCTACCCAAATCGTGCCTGTTGCTACTGATGATGGTGCTGAACTTCCAATATGAGAAGTGTTTAAAGCACCTAATATATTATTAAGTTCAGTTCTAAAACTTGCAAAACCTTGATTGGCTAAAACTACATCTGATACTTGACTCATGTTAATCCTTATATTTTAAAATGCTTATGATTTCAACCCATATCCAAACACTTGATAATCAAATGTTCGGCTTATTCCTGTATTACTACTATTATAAAACCTTATTGTAAAGCCTGTTTTAGATTTACTTGTGATCTGATAATAGTCTCCTGTTTGCAATCCTTGTGCTGAAATACCAATACTCGGAGTTGCGTAAAAAGAATTTGTAAATGTAATTGCTTGACCTGAAGCTGATGCAACAACATCTTCTCCTGACTCAGTTCTTACTTCAAAATTTACCTTGTATTGTAGAGTATGAACTTTTGCTCTAACCTTATTATTATCGCTGGTTATCTTACATCTAAATTTAAAAAATCTACCTTTTATTGTGCTTTGCTGTGCAATCTTTTGAAAACTTGTAATACTTGCTAAACTGCTGTCACTTACTCCTACCTGTATCTCTGCTCCAGCCTGTATTTCAGGGCTACCATCAAAAGGTGCTTTAGCATCTTCAAATAAACTTGCACCTCTACCTGAGTCAAATAAATCGTACTCATCTTCTGATGTCATTCCAATAACAACACCTAAATTTACATCATATACTGCATCTAAGCTTATGGTATTAGCAAATGTGTAAAATCCTGATGATTGTATATTTGAATTAAAGTTTGTTGGATTAGAAGTAGAGTCTGTTCCACCAAGATCAAATACTCCCTCTGCTGATTCAAAATTTCCTGTTGTATCATCAAATTGTGTAATAGTATCTAGTATCAACACTTTTCTACCAGCGTTATCTTCTGATATTGCAACATTACTATCTCTTGTTCCTAAAAAATCTGCCATTATTCACTCACAGTTAATATGTTTTTAAATTGTTGTAATCCTGAAATATTAGTAGTCACAATAGAAGCTTCTGCACTAGCATTTCCTAGTTTATCAACAGCTTTTATTAAGAAGCTACCTGTTTGTGCATTTACTACTAAAGAGTTTGATTTTCTTCTTACTACTTTTGCAAGTGGTGTACTATCATTCCATGTAGCACCACTTAGAACATCTTGGTATCTTACTTCGTACCATGAAATATCTAAATCTGTAACAGGTGTCCAAGATAACTCCATTTGATTTGAGCCTACCATTGATACTGACAAATCATCAACATCATTTGGTATTTCTGTTGCTCCAACTATTTTTCTTTGTGCTGATACATAAGAACTTGATATTCCAAAACTATTAATTGCTTTTACCCTGACATCATATGTGGCATCATCTACAGCATTAAGTAATTCATGCCTTAACTGTGTACCATTTGATATAATTTTAAAATTAGACTCTGTAGTTTGTTTTGTTTCTACTTGATAATATTGAACAAATTTATCTGTGCTTGGTGTAATTACAATGTTCATTCTAGTCAATACAACACCATCTGCATATTCAATCATTTCATCTGAAAGTGTTAGACCTGCTGGTGGTTGAATAGAAAAAGGATTTGGTAAAGTAGTTGTAGGTGTACTTGCTACCTGACCCTTTGTTGCAAATGTATAGAAGCTATCTTGATGCTCTACTAATTGTAAAGTGATTGTGTAATCCTCATTAAATGTCATTGATAAAACTCTAAAAGCTTTTGTTGAAAATCCAACACTTGATAAAGTAATATTTACAATATCTCCTATGTGAAGTTCGTATGCTCTAAATCCACAAGTAATATTTAGACCTAAACTTTCTCTTGATCTTCTTAAAATAATCTCAGCCATTTCTTCAGCTTGGTATAAAAATCCACCATCTGCTGACTTCATCGTTGCGTGTTTGTCTGCTGTTGCATACCCACTATCGTCAATAGCTGGATATTGAACTTCATCTACTTGAAAGTTTCTGTCAGGATTAATAAATGCACAAATAACTCTGTTGTATTTAGAATTTTTAGATGGAGATGCTAAATTATATCCACCAATAATATCATCTTCTGTAAGTGATACTGAAGCCGACCCTGTTGTTTCAATAACTAATTTATATTTACCTTGAACATATGGAAGATAACCTCTCATTCCTTTTACGATTTCTCTTACATTATCAATAACTTTTCTTGATGTGTCTATTACAGCATTTGTATCAAAAATATTTATGTCGCTACCACCTGAAAATGGTGTGACTTGTGTAACGCAAACTTGTGAAGCATCATAAAAACTTTGTAAATCTAAACTTGATGTGGCTATACCTTTTCCATATCTTTCATTTCTTAAATAATCTAACAAACAGAAAGCTGGATTTGTTGAAAAAGATGCAGTTTGTTCAGATAAATTAGAAGCTAATGTTACTACTTTTTTTCCTTTTATTTTTGCTTGTACTAAAGGTATTCCACCAAAGACATCAGGATTCCACTTAAATTTTAATGCAAGATAACAAAGACCTGATAGTTTGTGATTACTTCCCCAAGATGATAATTGTGATAATAATGATGATGCACTTTGTCCATCACTTCCAAAGTGTGGCTCTATTGTAATTGTACTTTCTGCTGATGACCCCTCTACATTTGGGTCTGCTTTAAAAAAATTAGAATCTGAACTTGCAACACTTCTTTGTGTATTGTCTGTTAATGCTCCATCAAAAGTAACTACTTTATCATCTACCCTTATTTCTTCTATTGAGTTTATTTCTCCCTCAGACAATACTAAAGCAACATATAAAAATTCATTATCTGTACCTGATGTCTCAATAAATACTCTTGTTCCACCAACAAGTCTTTCTCCATAAACTACAGGTATATTAGCATTGTTTGATTGTTTATTTAAAAGTATTCCTCGTTCTTGTTCTTCAAATTCATTAGTTCCAAAATCAGGCACATCAGGTTGTTGTTTCATTGTTCTCATAAACAACCATCCAACAGCAAAAACTCCTAAAGCTACAAATGGATTTATTTTACTTAAAAAGTTAGTGGCTCTTACTACTTTTGCTACACCTGATACAGCTTTTACTACACCTTTAGCAACTTTTGTTACTGATCTTACTACTCCACCCATAACCAATTATCCTTTATATTTTTTTTAACAATGTTTCTTATCTTATTTTTTTCGTTTAGTCTTATCCAATAAGTAGTATTACCTAGTCCTACAATTTTTGCTAAATTATTTTTAGACCATTTATATATTTTCCTAATATTTTTATTAGCAAGTAAATCAATATGAATCATTTTATTTCCACAATTCCAATTTAAAACCTCTCCTGTTTTTAAAAAATAATCTTCTGTTTTTTTATCAACCATAGCCCAATTAACAAAACCATATATTTCTTTATCTTTAAATATTTTGTATTGATTATAATTTATAGGTTGTTCTATATGATAATATAATTCTTCGTATGTATTGTTTTTGTATCTATTAAATAATTTGTAAAAATTTATTACTTCGTCAAAAGTTGTCATTACTTTCTACCCCACTTTATGTCTAATACTGTTTGTGAACTAAAATTCATTCCAACATCTGTGCTAAAGAATCTTTGTTGAGAACTATTATTTGTTTTTCTACCTGACTTCTTATCAAAATCAGCCCAATGAGATACTACTGTTAATTGAACACTAGATTCTGTTTCAGATTCAACAATATCAAATGTTTCAATATTACCTGAGTATAGTAATATTGGGTCAGCTATAATTGAATTGTTTGAGTCTAACAATCCTCTATAAATTTCAACAGCATCATTGACTATATTTTCATTTAATACTGTAGATATAAATGTTTGATCTGCACCTGATAAAACTAAATTTAAAGATACCTTTGTAAGATCAGTTTGTTCTTGAAATGATGGTAAAGATACTAAAAATGGAGAAGCTGTGTAAGTAACACTAGAGCCTGAAATTGATGAAGTCAGATCAAAGCTGTTATCAGTAATATTTACAGGTGTAGAAAAACCAATAGTAATTAAATGAAATGGTAATATTTCATTTGTTAATAATTCGTTTTTTACTGCTGTCGTTAGTGTTCGTGCCATGTTCCTCGTAATATGTTCTAGTTATGGTTTCTGTACCTTTTAACATGGTAAAATTAAATTTGCTATCAGGTTTTTGATAAGCTTTTAAATCGTTTGTTTTCTCGTCAATCTCATCTTCATTGACAATAGCTGTAGCTTCAAAGTCTGCACTAATTAAGTGTGTAATCTTGTATTTTTTCATTAAAGAGTTTCTTCAACATCCAACTCAAATTGATATAAAACATTACCATCTTTGTCTGCACCTACTGTACCAAATTCTTGAACATCAGTTGTAAGATGAACTGTAAAAGGAACATTATCATATGTAACAACAGAATCATCTGCTAATGCTGTTAATAAAGGTGGCTCAATCGTAAGTGTTGCTTCATTTGACCCATCTGCTGTTACATCTGCAACAACCATATAGACTTTGTTATGTGATGCAAACTTTATGTAGTCTCCAGCTTTTAGAGTTCCTGTCATTCCATCAACTGCAATAGTTGTATCTCCTACTGCTTGGACACCATTAACTAATACTGTTCCACTTACATTACCTCTAGCATCCTCTATTTCAGGTGGAATTATTGTAAAGTTTTCTTTCCTTGATCTTTGTTTCATTATAAAAGCCATCAGTTCTCCATAAACATCTGACCTTTTTGCTGTAATTATTCTTGCTGTAAAACTAAATCTTTGATTACCAACCTGTCTTGATAATTTTTTTCCTGAAATAGATTTTGAAATGATTGTATCTTGTATTGAACTAATACCTAATGTTTCAAATTTTGAAGTTGATATTGGAAATGCACCAGCCATTATATTAACTCTCCTCTACCTTTTTCAGCCAAAGCATTATTTATAATAGATGATATTGTTCCTCTGTTTTCTATGAGTGCTTGGTCAAATCCTCTTGAATCTATTGTGTTAATTGTAAAATTCACATTAACTGCTCCACCACCTGTACCTCTAGCTGATTGTGTTATTTGACCTGATGAGTTTGGTATAAATAATTCAGCACCTCTTTCTCCAACTACAACAGGCTTACCTTTTGATACTGCTCCACCATTTGCCATAAAAGGTAATCCACCACCTGACCCACCTGTAAATAAACTTAGTATAGCTTGTCTTTTCATTTCAGTAGTTTGTGATCTTAATTCATTTGTAATTTTTTCTTCTTTTTCTAATTGATCTTTTTTAAGTGCATTTCTTATAGTTTCTTGAATAACAAGTTGAATTGTAAATGCTACAATATCTACTAAAAGTTTTTGTGCTATTTCTTTCATAGTCATATTTAATTTTTTTCCCATCACTAAAGATTCTGCTAATCCTCTTGAAAATGCTTTGATACCACTTTGAGCCATTTTACCTAGGGTTTCATTTATAGATTCAAAGTCTTTTTTAAATGCTGTTAATACATTGTCTTTAATTTTAGTAAATTCTACTCCAATTTTTTTAGTTTCGTCTGTTGCTCCTTTAAGTTTATTTAATAT
>LULW01000548.1_pt1 | contig 11432 bp, 9 predicted proteins | sample 729531 | NCBI WGS metagenome assembly LULW01 (sample SAMN03860279, study PRJNA289734) | marine metagenome | biome: seawater column; feature: ocean; material: water; isolation source: Red Sea water column Station 108 - depth 10m | place: Saudi Arabia: Red Sea | collected 2011-10-15 | depth 10 m | reverse complement strand
GTTAAAAACATAATTTTATTTATAAATAATAATTTAATTAAAATAAAATTATTCTATTAAAGATTTTCCTCTTATATCAGTTGTAAAGGACTGGTACACCATTACACTTAAAGTCTCAACATTTTTTACCACTCTATTATAATCAAAAGACCAATCAACTTTGGTGCAATCTAATTCTTTATAATAATAAACTTGCGCTCTTCCGATTGATGGACCAATTTCATCTGAAAGAATATTTAAAATATTTGTTTTCTTATCAATTGCAAAATTATATCTACATACATTTGCTGTTGTCCAATAAAGAACAACTGAAACTAATATTGCAATGATGCTCATAAGTTTTGTCATTGTACACTATCAACAGTGACAATTGTTAAATCATCTTTTTGAATCATTCCTGCCTTGACAATATCTTCTATCATTAATTTTAATCTTTTATTATTTGGTGTGTGTTGATATTTTTTTATATATTTTTGAAAACCTTCCACTTCAAGCATATCACCTGATGGATTTTTTATTTCAGTTATACCATCAGTAAAAATATACATTGAGCTCTCTGAAAAGTTTGTTGTTGTTTCTTTATATTTTATTTTAGGAGTTATACCTAACGGAGGACCAGCTTCAGAAAAATTTGAAAACTTTTGATCTTTATCAATTACAAGAGGTGGTTCGTGTCCAGCGTTTGATAAAAGTAATTCTTTTTTATTACTATCATAAATTCCAACTAACATTGTTACAAACATTCCTCTGGCAGCTGTTTCGCAAACCTTTACCCGATACATCAGCTACACCAAACCCATACATTCCTTTTTCTATCTCAGAAAAATTATAGAAGTCACCTGATACAACCTTTGCTGGGATATTTATTCCAGCAATCGGAAAATTCTCGTCTTTATTTTTAGATAATAATGTTTTTTGTATTTCTCCAACTATTTCAATTTCTTTTTGCATTCTATTTTTTTCTACAAGTTCTTTTGCCATTTTTGCATTACGAATTGCTAAAGCTGCAGGAGCTGACAAAGTTTCTAATAATTTTCTATCATTCTCCTCAAATAATTTTGTAGAAGTTTTTTTATTTAAACAATGAATAACACCAATACATTCATTAGCAGCAATTAATGGTGAACAAAGAACTGAATAAGTTGTGAAATTAGTTTTATTATCTAAATCAAAATAAAATTCTGCAATTTCTCTTACATCTTTTCTTACATCGCCAACTCTAATACATTTTTTTTGAAGAACTGCTTTACCCATTACACCTTGTGTCAGTGGAATTTCATATTCATCAAGGTATGATTGATATTTAGATGCAATACATTGGAATACTTGTTTTTTATCGTCAATTAAAAATATATTTGCTGCCTGGGCATTTATTCTTTTTATAATTACCTCTAAAGCAGTTTGCAAAGTTTCACTTAAGTCCAAAGATGTTGCAAACTCTTGGTTCATTTGAGTAATAATAGCTAAATCCTTATTTAAGGAGCTATCTTTCTCAATTGGTTCTATTTTCTTTGTGTTAAAAAACATTTTTTATACAAATCCTACATTCTTTTATAATTGGCATTCTAACGCTTTTTTGGTAATTTTAATAGCTATGGAAATTATAATTAATTCGCCAAGTTTCTATTTACATATTCAAGATGCAGTGGTTTTTATTCAGTATTGCATTGATGGGATCATAAATATTGCATCGCAATTTAAAATCTAGTTAGTGATTTTTGCTTTTTTTTTTATTTTAGGAGCCATCTGGGGTAGTTTTTCAAATGTTTGTATATTTAGATTACCGCAAGACAAAGGAGTTGTTTTAGATCGTTCATTTTGTCCACAATGTAAATGTATTATTAAATGGTACGATAATATTCCTTTAATATCTTTTTTATATTTAAAAAGAAAATGTAGAAATTGTGATTATAAAATTGATTTTCAATATTTTTTTGTTGAATTATTGAGTGCACTGACTTTTTGTGTCCTCTATTTTGTATATGGATTAAGTGTAACGACATTATTATTTATAATTCTAAGTATATTTTTTATTATTATATTTTTTATTGATCTTAAACATTTCATTATTCCAGATGAACTATCCTTTCCTTTAATGTTTATTGGTCTATTGAAATCATTTTATCCTAATTTAAATCAAGAATTATTTCCAAATTTAATTAATTCATTAATTGGTGGGATACTTGGTTACGGAATCATTTGGGTTATTATTTTTTTGTATAAAAAGATTAAAAATAAAGAGGGAATGGGTTTGGGAGATGCTAAACTTTTATCTGCAATAGGATTTTGGTTTGGATGGGTAAGCGTTCCACTTATAATTTTTTTTTCCTCAGTAATAGCTTTGTTATATGTTGCTCCAACTTTAATAAATAAAACTAAAAGCTTAACTACTGAAATTCCCTTTGGTCCCTATCTTATAATTGGCACATTAGTTTATATTATCTTTGGGAACCAAATAAAATTAATATTATTTAATATCTAAAAATTCTCACGCCAAGAATTTCTAAAAGTTCTAAATTGTTTTTCACTTGCAAGTATTCGGACAAGATAAAATACCACTTCCAACTTTATAGCAGCTACCCTCGGCTACAGAAGAATCAATATGAAGTGAATCTAAATAACCGCATTCATCATCATAAGCACAAACATACGCTGTTCCTAACTCACAAACTAATTCTGCTGGTTCATAGATTGGAAAATAAACTTTTCCTCTATAAACAGTTGGCGCTGCTGAAGTTTTTCTAAACTTATTTCCAGTTGTTGACTCTGGATTTACATCAGGTTTGCCTAAATGATATCTCCATGCTTCATCACTAGTTGTTACCTTACATACTGGACCGACCTCGTCTGTTGTATTAACACAGTCAGAGCTTCTCTCAATCCTAGGAGTATTATCGCTAGCGAATGCAACAGCACTATCAAGAATAAAGTTTTCACTTCCGCTTATAAGTTTAGGTGAATTTTTTGAAACAAAGTTTGGAAAGTCACGATCTCTTATTCCATAAACTATATTATCCATTAAGCTTTTTCCATCTTCTCCTGCCTTTTCGGATATTCTATTAAAGTTTCCTGTTCCCCCAAACAACCATAGATTTCCAGAGTCTCCTCCTATGGCTGCATCCATTTCAAAAAAACTAAATCTTTTATTTACATTGTCTGCTTGTAAATTCATAAGAAATTGCTGCTCGAATAAAGTTCCTTCTGATGTTAAATTAATTTTCATAACTTTACCCTCTAAATCATTAATATAGACCATTGCTCCACGCCAATCTGCTTGTGGAACATTATCTGCAGTAATTACTATCGGAGTGGCTGGAATAGAGTTTACTATTGGGCTTGCATGTTGATACTCTCCTGTAATTCCGATTTTATATCCCTTTTCTTCACTATCTAATATTCTCATAAAACCTCCATTTTCTTCCGATCCGAATAATCTTCCAGCTTTATGCCCAAGTTCTGTATTATCCCCTAAATGTCCAGCTTCCAAGTCCACCATGATGATACCAGAGCCTACACATTTAGTACCAGACCCCATTCCTCCACCCATGACTGCAACATATCTATCATCAGCATGATCTGAAGCTCCACTTGAAGATGGTATCCTAACAATTCTTGGTGTTGACCACGTCTCGCCTAATCCAGAATAATCAAATTCTTTATTATCAATTGCTTGCCCTTCACATGTAGTATCTATTTTAATCACATCTGATAATCCACTTATACCTTGGTCGACTGTTATTGGATTACTAGTACCAAAGTTTACTGTTAATATTGATCCATCATAAGTTGCTGTTACTCCTGTCATTTCAACCCAATCATCACTCACTAATTTTGAAATTGATAGTATTCCATCTTTCACCGTTCCGCTACTAACAGCGCTGTCTGGTAATTCTATATCAAATGTAAATACATTATCTGTAAAACAGGTTGTTGCTCCTCCGTCATATGTTGTATTTACAAAATCACCTCCTGCGTAATCGCTATTACCTTTACATGCTGCTTTAGCTTCCCTGTTAGTAAAAAAATCTGCTTGAAAGTCATCCGAAGTATCATCTGGCGTACCAGCATCATCTGTATAAGTGCCTAAAGCTATATCTTTTGTTTCTGCTTCCTGATAGATATTAGCTGCATGTACAGCCTCAAATGACTCCTCAATAGAAATTGTAGATCTTTGATAAGGTATTCTATGTGTCACACCATTATGGTCTACTCTTATAACTTCTTTATTATAAGCGTCATTGTATATAGAAAACATATGGAGTGGTCCTGAACCTGGTTCATAATTACCCTCTGCATCTTGTGCACCAACTGTTACAGTTGGTTTAGTTACATCTAATACAGAAAATCCTGCACCACCACGACCATAAGGAATCATTAATAATGTACGCCATGATTGAAAATTTTGATATTCTGTTCCACCATCGTTTAGTCCATAAATAAAAGCATCGTGAACAACTGGTGATCCATCTACAGCAAATATTGGATTAGTACCACCTGCTTCAGCTGCACCTCCAAATTGTCCATCCAAGGATTTGTTTACTAAGAGTGGTAGTTGAGCTGCAATCATGGGAGGTACAAATGCCCATTCCTCATCTCCAGTTTTAGCATTAAATGCATGCAACGTTCCTCCGTTTGAACCAGCATAAACAACTCTTGTTCTATTTTGGTTGGCTGTTTTAAATGCCCCATAACCTTTTGTTGATCTCCAATATTTTTCTTGGTTGTTACCAAAAAAGTTTGTACTAGCACCTGGAGGGCCAACTTCGATTAATTGAGAATGATATATATCTCCTAAAATCCAGTCTCTATCTTCATCAATAGGGCATGCTCCACCACCTGGAGTTCCTTTATAGTTAAAGTAGTCAACACCTCTTACAAAATTAATTAATCCTTTTACATCATCATCTATACCATCTTCGACACCATCTGTTCCTGCTAGACCACATGTTGATCCTGAATTGTGATAATCTCTTACTGCGTTACCAGTTGCTTCAAATAAGTTTTGAATTGCGGCTGCATTACTTGTGTTCCAATTATTCCATCCACCACCACCAGTATAACCAGCATCTCCATACTGATTAGTGTCAATTGCAGTCCAAATTTTTCTGCCAGTGGAACCTTTTACAAGAAGTCTTTCTCCAGCGTCCCAGTTTCCAAAACCATTATTTTCTTCCAAGCTATCTTGAATCACATCGCCATCAATTTGATACCTATAAAGATGACCTCTCCATTCTTTGTTTGCCTTATAATTAAATTGTGCTTGATAAATAGATCCGCCTTCCTCAAGAGTTGCAGTGATTGATGGTGCTGTAAAAGATAATCTTTCTGCAATAATTTGTCTGATTTTTGATGAGATCTCTGTCTTTAAATCAGCTGGAGTTTCAGCGTCTATCGGGCTTTCACAACCTGTTTTATTGTCTAGTCCTTCGTAGGAAATCGGATTTACATTGGCATAATAATCACCCGGACTTTCGCAAGATCCAGCTCTTGCTAGTCTGTCAAATATGACTTTAGCATTTGCATTTTGATAAGATCCACCATAGCCAACCATAAGAGTTGTAACTTCATATTCATCTCTTAGTTTTGCTAAAGTTCTGAATGCTTCTGTACTATTTCTTATATGTCCGTCACTTATAACTATAACATAATTTTGCTGACATGGTTTGCCCACTTTATCTATAACTGGCGTCTCTCCCGTTCTATTTCCAAAGTATTGATATGCAATGTCAGCAAAAGCATTTCCATCTGTTCCCCATGCCATACCGATAGTTGGAAGTGTAGCAACAATTTCAGAAGCCCCAGTAGCGCTTACCCCATCTTCTAGACAGTAATCATTAAGACATCGATCAGACGTACCTACTGGGTGAGTTCCGCCCATCCAACCATTGTCCATGTAGTAACATGCATTTACAAAGTGACACCATTTTTCACCACCGCCTCTTGTCCCGTCTTGAAGCCAAGCTGCGCCACCTCTCGAGTCATTAGTACCTGAATTCCAATGACCAAAACCATAGTTTGCACCTGATGTTAAAGAACTATCAGTTACAATTTCCTCGATTGCATCTTTCGCGCCATCAAATTTTGATTTTTTTGCACCACCATATCTTGCTCGCCATGCTGTATCTTTTAAAGCATCTGTCATTTTATTTTCATCAAATTTATGTATGAACGCGTTTCTATCACCCACTAAAACTCTTGTAGCGCTAGTAAATATATTATTTGCGAAAGTAGAGCTTGAAGCCTTTCCTGGCATATTGAATTCAACATCAGCAGCAGCAACATCGCCTGGGTCTTTATCATCTAGAGTCTTAGCGGGTCCATTTTTACCTATGGTAAAATCTAAACTAGCTGTAATATTTGTATGGTCTATTGAAATTTTTTGAAGAAGATGAGAGTTTTTACTTGTTGCATAGATCTTGTTATCTTCTGCTACAGAATATTTGATCGCGAAAACATCTTTTATATCATCTGCAAGAGAATTTGTTTGGCTAGGAGTACTTGCTTCGTTTCGTACTGTGTTAATAAAATAATCCCAATGTCCGTCAGTAGGACAATAAAGATCGTTATCGTCTTTTGTTAAAGTATAGCCTAAAATATGCTGACCTGCTGCAAGATAAATATAATCACCATTATTACTAACGGTCATCGACATAGCTGCGTTTCTATTTAAATGTTTTCCAAAATGGTGATTATTATTTATTGAACATCTTTTTTCTTTCCCACTAGTCAAGTTTTTAACGTACATTCTGCCTTTTTTTCCACCATCATGGGTTCTGCCTGCTACAAAAAGAATTTCATCATTATCTATCTCTCTTATCTCAAGTAATGCGGGCATTGCAATTTTTGTTTTATTAAAACCAATCACATCAACACATTTCCCATCACTATCGATTGCAACTATCTGTCCACCATTTTGAGTTGAAACTCCATAAACTATATCGCTTGAAGTTACAGCCCCGGCCCAACTTTTATTAACTTTTGAATTTTTATTTCCACAATTTGAATCATTATTTGCTCCTCTAAAATTGATAGCACCACCAGCAAATGTTAAATCTCTCTCTCCCGTTGAAGTAATAATTTTTGAAAAACCTCGTCCGTTCTCAGCAAATATGATATTGCCATCACTTAATTCTACTGACCAGTCCACACCATAAGTACCCATATTGCCCGATACTAAATTTCTCATACTGACTGAACTATCTAACAATATTAATATATTGGCTGGCACATCTCCTTTACCTGACCCAGGAGGTATTGGTTTTGAATAAGATTTTGAACCTATTAAAGAAAATATAATTAAATTAATTATTATTATTTTAAATAAAGTTTTTAATTTCATTAGTCTTCATCCTCAAGTAATACATCATAGTATTTTGGAGATGTCACAGCAACCCCCTCTGAAATTTCATTATTTTTATCTATAATTTTATAATAAAAAATTTGTTTTCCTCCAATGTTCCAAAACTTATATCCTGGCCATGATCGACTCTCAGTATCAACCGTTCCGAAGTTTGCTTGTACATATTGTTTCAGTAAACCTTTTTTGCTCTGATCATTATCTTTACCATTTTGCACTTCAATTTCCACAGCACCAACTTTGTTGTTTACTACGTACCCTTTGATTAAAACATCTCCAAAATCTATATCTTCACAAAAGGCTCTCTTTTCAGTGAAATAAATAAAAACCTCACCGGCCAATCCGATAGATCCAGTTCCTCTAGTTGTACCAATGACTTCTTCTATTTGTGACTGTTCCTCTTCAAAAGTTCCAAAAATATTTTCAATTGATGATTTATTTGAACCAATATCTATGCTTAATAAATCACATGCCCATGAAATTTGTGAGCTAAATAGTGTGGTTATAAAAAATAAAGTAAAAATATTTTTTTTCATTTTTTAATCCGGTAAAACTACCATACTTTCTAATGGTATTATAATTTTATCTTCGTCATAAATACCGCATGAATAAATTCTAAATGCAGTTCCTGCGTTCACTACATCTATAGATCCTTGTTGAACACTGTTTCCTCTTTCAAAAGAATCTGCTGGACCAATGTTAACTAAAAAATATTCATAAGTAAATCTTTCTAAAAACCTAATTTCTCCATCCCTAAATTTTTCCTCTTTTGAACTTAGTGGAGAAGGATATGAAGCGTTGACTATTGGTTCAACAATATTGAAGAAGGATCCATCTACATAATGTGCAACAACATTTTCTAGATCTACAACATTTTTAAAACTTCTATAACAAGGAGTTCTATTATCTTCAGTTATTGTATAATTATTTCTTGGAGCAATATTTTTTGATGATTCGTCATCTTCTCGGGTTGCATTTAATCCTGTTTTAATTCTTCTTGGTTTTCCCAAATACTTATTCACTAAATATTTTTCAGCCTCTAGCAACCCTGTTTCACCAACATAAAAAGCTTGCTGATATAAATCATCAGTATTATTATCTCTATGGTCGCTAGATGATAGTACAACTAAAGTTCCACCCATCAGTGACATGGCTACTAGAAGAACCAATGCGAGAATTAATGTAAATCCTTTTATATTTTTATTTTTCATCTTCCTATATTTCTTGTGTGAATACTTACAACAACATTATCTCTTAAATATCTATCGCTAAAGCCATCACCACCGTATCTTTCTTTCCTTAACGTTTTTAAAAACTTTTTTTGTTTTGGCGGAATTTTAAAAAATTCTTTATTTGATCTAAATATTAATGACATGTCTACTTGTTTAATTTTATAAAGATTTATCCTTTGATCGTTATTTGGTAAGGGATAATCTCCATCTTTCCATAAGTGATGTCCATTCTCATCAAACAATAAAAATTCCATATCAACCAAATGTGACCGCACGAGCTGATCTGTGTAACACTCTGTACATCTGCTTGTCCAATTACCCATTGGGTTATCATCATTCTCTATCCAGCTTTCTTTTGTTTTATAAACTCCATAAAAATCATTATCAGGATTACCGTCCTCATTATTTATTTGATTCCCAAAATATGTAATTTTATATCTTTTATAAGGTTGGAGCGGATCGTTCTTATCAAAATCACCATAGACAATTGATATGCTGTCACAGCAAGAGTCTGGGGGTCGATTTTTTTGTGGGATTGGAAGATCAGTACCAACTGCTGCAAAGTCTGCGGGAAAATATCCAAGAGTATCTCTAAGAACTATTATTGGGTCATGAGAGTCAATTATACCTCTGCCTTCCTCTAATCCTGAAATATGTGTTAAATTATCTGATGGCGGAATTCCCTCGTCGTTTACCCCATAATAATGCTTGTAACCTGCTAATCTTATATCTCTCATCATCATTCCAACTATATCTCTACTTGAACTGCTTATTCTTGCTTTATCAGTTACTTGTTTGTAACTGCTATTCACAGCAGTGTATGATGCAAACATTGCTCCCATCATAATAGCTGTTACTGCAACTCCTACTAATAATTCAATTAATGTTACACCAGATATTTTATTCAATTTTTTTTTCATCATTCATTAAAAATATAATCTGCCTGAAAGTATAGTGTTCTTCTCTTATTGCCACCGTTGGCGTTTATTTCTACCCTTCCCATATAAATTTCATCATAAATCATGTCCCAACTACCATCGAGACAATCGGTATCTGAACAAAGTTTATAAATTCTAATACTTTTTGAATCTCCATCAGTTTCGCCGGTTGGATCACCTCTACATTTTAAATAACGGTCTTCTCCTAAAATAACTTGCCATCTATTTGTTTTATTTTCTGGAGCCCCTTCAGCCACTGCATTTTTGTAAAGACTAGTCATATTTTCCTTTGAAAAAATTGGACCACCTTTATCACTACATGAATTGAATTCAAATGAACTTGGGTTCGTTCTTACATATTCAGCAAATTTTTTAATTGTTTCAGGACATGGAGTGCCATCTAGAGCTGTTGGAATACCATAGTCATTAATCAAACATTGTTTGGAAGATGGATTAGTATTTGCTGTCTCATCTCTTGATCCAATCATATCTTCAGCAATCATGCTCGAGAGATAATTTATTTTTGTCCTCTCAGCTGATACACTAATTGAGTTCACTGAATAATTAACTAGTTGAAATACAGCAAGAAAACCGATAGCTACTATTGCAGTAGATACTAAAGCCTCTACTAAACTAATACCTTTTGAAAATTTATTTTTCATTGCGTTACCCAATCACCTGCCCATTTATACAGATTAATACTTCCAAACCTACTCCATTCTATACGAAAAAAATTACTCTGAGAAGGACCTTCGGAAGTTAATTGACAGTCATCATCTGATGTATCTCTTTGACAAATGAACAAATTTTCATTAGCCATGGACTCTCCTCCTTCTGTAATTAAAAACATATCGCTAGCACCATAAAAAGTACCATCTTTTGAAAAACATATATTGCCACCACTATCAGGTATGTCCATAGGTTGATCAGCATTATTTAACATACCTATTAAAACTTTGGATCTATCAATTTTGACTTGGTTCACAGTCAATTCATCACTTGTTGCGCCCTCGTCATCCCAGTCGATGTCCATGGAGCATCTTTCATCAAATCTGTGGAAAGGTTTTGGTGTCGTACCATTCCACTTATCTCTTACAAGAGCAGCAAACTTTTCTTGTCCTAAACCATTTGTCTCTATCACGATTTCATTTGTATTTGTATCTGTGTAAACTGAAAATTGTTTAAAAGATGCAGCTGAAAATGCACCAATAATTGCAATAACAATTATAAGTTCTAATAAAGAAAAACCTTTAACTTTCTTTTCCTGCATTTGCATCTATCTTTCCAGCGGTTACAAGATTTTCTAATGACTTTGACATCGTAATCATTCCATCTTTTACTGCGGTCTGCATGATGCTTGGTATTTGATGAATTTTTGCTTCTCTAATTAAATTTTGAATAGGAGCAGTGCATTTCATTATTTCAAAAGCACCCACACGACCTTGCCCATCTTTTGTTTTTAAAAGTCTTTGTGTTACAACCATCTTTAAAGATGTTGAAAGTTGTGCTCGGATCTGAGCTTGTTGTTCCGGTGGGAAAACGTCTATAATTCTATTTATTGTATTTGGTGCTCCACTTGTGTGAAGCGTTCCAAAAACCAAGTGTCCAGTTTCAGCAGCTGTAAGTGCAAGACTTACTGTCTCCAAATCTCTCATCTCTCCTACTAAAATTACATCCGGGTCTTCTCGTAAAGCTGCTTTAAGGGCAGTTGCAAAAGTTTGTGTCTGCTTTCCAACTTCTCGATGTGAAACGATACTTTTTGAATCTGTATGAATAAATTCTACTGGGTCTTCTACAGTTATAATATTTGCAGTTCTTGTTTTATTTATTTCATTAACTATAGCTGCAAGTGTAGTTGATTTTCCAGAACCTGTTGGTCCAGTGACTAAAACTAAACCCTTATGC
>LULW01000602.1_pt1 | contig 11465 bp, 11 predicted proteins | sample 729531 | NCBI WGS metagenome assembly LULW01 (sample SAMN03860279, study PRJNA289734) | marine metagenome | biome: seawater column; feature: ocean; material: water; isolation source: Red Sea water column Station 108 - depth 10m | place: Saudi Arabia: Red Sea | collected 2011-10-15 | depth 10 m | reverse complement strand
GTTTGATTGCATACCAGTTAATTTTGTTCGTGGCGCCAACTGGAATGATACAATAGTCATAGTAGACGAAGCTCAAAATTTATCTTTTAATGAACTTATGACTGTTTTGACCAGAATTGCAGAAAACTCTAAAATAATAATTTGTGGCGACATGATGCAAAGTGATATTCGTCATAGTGGTTTTTCAAAAATATTTAAAGCATTTGATGACGACGAGTCTAAACAAAATGGAGTGTTCTGCACAAGTTTTGGTGTAGAAGATATAAAAAGAAGTGAAATTTTAAAATTCATTGTATCTAAATTAGATAAAGAAATTTAAAAAATTATATTTAAATTTATTATTAATCATGGTTAAGTTTTGTTTTGAATGTGGTCACAAACTTGAATACAAGTTTAGCGCGCCGAACTTTTGTCCACAATGTGGAACAAAAATAGGTGGAGGAGAAAAAGCGGCAGCTTCAGTTAGGGAGCCTGCAAAAAAAGTTGTAAAAAAATCAGTTGAAACTGAAGATGGCTTTACAAATTCTGAACTTGTGCCACGTATATCAAAATTAGAATACGAAATAGAAGATTACGGAGCTAGCATGCAACAAACAATGGGATCTTTAGCTGGACGTCAAGCTCCTAAAAAAAGGATTATTCAAAGAAAAAATATAGAAGACCTATAATGCATTCTTTTGAGGATAAAATCGATGAAATCGATGCCGCTTTAGAAAGAAAACGCACTAAATGGCATTTAGACGCAGTCACTTATATCGATTACGACGATATTAAACAAGTCATAATGACTCACATTTACAAAAAATGGCATCTTTGGGATCAAAGTAAACCAATAGAGCCGTGGTTGAGTAGAGTAGTAGCCAACCAATTTAAAAATTTATTAAGAAATCATTATGGAAATTTTGCCAATCCATGCGAAGAACAGCACCAAAGTGATCATAATGAACTTACGTGTCCAGTATGTAAAAAATGGCGTCAGAAGAAGAAATCAGCTTATGATATAAAACTAGCCGTGCCAATGGAAAATCACATAGATGAAGTGGCGGATAGAAAAGATAATTTCGTAGACCTAGATGCATCAACACAAAAGTTAAAACTTAAAATGAAACTTCAACTAAACACCAGACATTTTACAGCTTTTGAAATGTTGTTCATACAAAATAAACCAGAACAAGATGTAGCTAAGTTTTTGGGGTTTAAAAGTAGTGAAAAAAAACGATCTGCTGGATACAAACAAATTAAAAATTTAAAATTACTTTTTCAAGAAAAAGCAAAGAAAATAATTGAAGAAGAAGATGTTATATGAAAGAGCTAACACAAGACCAAAAAGATCAGATTATTAATGAATTTAGAAATGATCCAAATATAATTAATATAACAAGAAAAGTTTTTAATGATGATAAACTAGACGGCAGATCTAAACAAGGTAGGATGGTTATTAAGTTTCTTGCAGAGAATGGATTAAAAGTAAAAACTACCAAACACGAAAAAGCCAAAGAAATAAATTTAAATGTCGATCAGGTTGAAAGAGTAATAGAAATGGCAGAGGACGGCATGAACACCTCTGAGATAGCAGATATACTTTTTAACAAAACGGTAAAACGATTAAGTAACGAATGGAGAGCTGTAAATTCTATTCTAAGTCAAAAAGAAGATGAGGCGCCTCAAGATCAAAATGAAAGCTACGTAGCTCCTCAAGCCTTATCTAGAATAATAAAAAAAATTAATGATTCAACGGGTTATGGATTAGAGGAAAGTAGAATGTCTCGTAATCAAAGACATTGTTGCGATAAATTAAGAATAAACTTGAGTAACTCTAGGTTTGGAGCTATTGTAAATAATTACATCAACGCAAGAGACAAAGAACTATTTGAACAAGAATTTATAAGATTAACTTGGGATAAGCCAGATCTTACACCAGATGAATTGAACTTGTACATGAACGTATGTAAAGAAATTATTAATTTAGAACTTATTACCTCTCATTTGCAAAAACTTAATGACATGTTTGAGTCTGCTGATGATCAAGATGAAATGAGCATAAGACTTGCAGAAATTATAAAAGCAAAAAGTTCTGAGTATCATCAATGCGAAAGTCGAATAGAAAATTTAACAAAGAAATTGCAGGGCGATAGAGGTGCCCGTTTAGCAAATAAACAAAAAGAAACAGCCTCATTTCTTTCTATAGTTCAACTATTTCAAGAAGAAGAAGAAAGAAAAAACATGGTTCGGATTGCAGAGATGCAAAAGCAAGTTATAAAGGAAGAAGCACAAAAACTTGAGGGTATGGCATCCTGGAAAGCTCGTGTTTTAGGTATTGGTATTGAAGATGTCTTATAAATGCAAAGAGTGTGGAGCAGAGTTTGAAACAGAAAAGGGCCTTCATGTGCATTTAAGAACACATAAAATGTACATGGCAGACTACTATGTAAAGCACTATCCAAGATATAATAAATTAAATAATACTTTGTTGCCGTTTAAAAACAAAGAAGACTATTTTAATAATGATTTTTTTAATCGTAAACAACTAATAAAATGGTGTGAAACTGCGCCGCAAAAAGAGGTAAAAGATTATATTATAGAATTAGCAAAAAGACGCATAGATAAGAAAAAATATAAAAATGCGCCTTTCTATATAGAGCTGCTAAAACGTCAATTGCCTGATTTAGATATTTATAAAAAACATTTTGGAACTTACACAGAAGCTTGTAAAGCAATGGGTAAAGAACCTATTTTTTATAGAGGGATGCCTAAAGAATTTGATAATAATTTTGATGTTGAAGTTCTAATTGATACAAGAGAGCAAATGCCTTTGAATTTTAAAAAATCTAAAATATTAAAACTAGATTTTGGAGACTATACTTTAAGTGGTGATAATTTTTCTAATACATTTGTAGACAGAAAAGGATCCTCAGACTTTATTTCAACTTTTGGCGCGCAAGCAGATAGGTTTAGAAAAGAAATGAAAAGGTGTGTCGAACTGGATAGTTATATGTATATAGTTATTGAAAAATCAATTAAAAGTATTGAAAACGAGGCATTTTACTTAAAAGGCAAAAAAATATCAACAAAATTAAAATGGGTATTCTCTAACTTGATATCTATACAACATGAGTTTGCAGGACACTGTCAATTTGTATTTACAAACAGTAGAAAGCATAGCGAAAAAATAATACCAAAACTTTTATACTTAGGCAAAAAATTGTGGAATGTTGATGTGCAATATTTTATAGATAAGGAGGAAGAATGAGTTGGGAGCTAGGAAATCAAAAGCCTTTAAAAAGAGCAACAACTAACGATGAAATTCTAAAACTAGAGGGATACCTAGAAGATACAAAAGCTAAAATCTGGTTGTATAAGTTTTTAAAAGAAAATGTAACTTTTACTACAGAGCTTTTAACAGGTATAGAACTATTTCCATTTCAACACATGGCAGTGAAGGCTATGATGGAAAATGATTATTTTTTAGGCATCTGGTCTCGTGGAATGTCAAAATCTTTCTCTACTGGCATCTTTGCACTTTTGGATGCCATGCTAAATCAAGGTGTGCATATTGGAATTATATCTAAATCGTTTCGTCAATCCAAAATGATATTTAGAAAGATAGAAGATATATCTCAAGATAAAAAAGCGGAGCTATTTCAACAGTGCATTGGTAAAATAACAAAGTCAAATGATGAATGGTCAATGCAGATAGGTAAAAGTCGAATCACTGCTTTACCACTTGGCGATGGTGAGAAACTTCGTGGTTTTCGTTTTCAACGTATTATTATTGATGAGCTTTTACTTATGCCAGAGAAAGTTTTAAATGAAGTTATAATGCCATTTCTTGCTGTTGTAGAAAATCCAACAGAACGTCAAAAAGTAAAAGATAGCGAGGATGCCATGATAGCAGCTGGCAAAATGAAAGAAGAAGAAAGAACAGAATGGCCATCTAATAAAATGATTGGGCTCTCTTCAGCATCTTATAAATTTGAATATCTTTACAAAATGTATCAGCAATATGAAAACATGATTTTTAATCCTGGAGCTAAAAACCAAGGTAGGAGATGCATAATGCAATTTAGTTATGACTGTGCGCCAAAAGCTCTTTACGATGAAAATTTAATTAGCCAAGCAAAAGGCACAATGAGTCAATCACAAATTGACAGGGAGTTTAATGCACAGTTTACCGATGATAGTGCTGGTTATTTTAAAATTAGCAAAATGTCTGATTGTACAATTGAGGATGGAGAGTCTCCGTGTGTGGAAGTGGCTGGAGAGCCAGGAGCAGAATACATATTAGCTTTTGACCCATCTTGGTCTGAGTCTGAGGCATCTGACGATTTTGCCATACAAGTTATAAAGCTTTTACCAGAAGAAAAAAAAGGGGTGCTTGTACACAGCTACGCACTTCCAGGAACAAATTTAAAAAAGCATATAAATTATTTTAAATATTTATTAGACAGTTTTAATATTATCATGATTGTGGGAGACTATAATGGTGGTGTCCAGTTTATAAACTCTTGCAACGAAAGCGATATATTTAAAAAAGAAAATTTAAATATTGGAATATTTGATGGTAACTTTAACAATCCGCATGACTATGTTCAAGATCTTAAAGAGGCGAGAAGAAAGTATAATTTACAAAGCAAAATCATATGCCACTTGAGGAAACCTTTATCGGTATGGATAAGAAACGCAAACGAAATGTTACAAACAGCTTTTGATAGAAAAAAATTATACTTTGCGGCCACAGCAATGGACGATAATTATTCGATGCAAAAAGCTAAAAAAATACCAATAAAAGATTTAAAGTTTTCAAAATATGAAGACGAAAAGAATATAGGAGCCAAAATGATTGATTTTATTGAACATCAAAAAGATATGATTGATTTAACAAAAGCTGAATGTGCGCTTATACAAGTTTCAAGTTCGGCTGGAGGTACTCAAAGTTTTGATTTACCACCTAATTTAAAAAGACAAAAAGGAGTAGACAAAGCAAGAAAAGACTCTTACTCTGCTTTGGTTTTAGGTAATTGGGGTATGAACATATATTATGATATGATGAATTTACCTCAAGAAAACAATCAAGGATTTACTCCAATGTTTTTGTAAAAAGTTGCAAAAGTTACTTTTAAAAGTGTAATTAACTTTATAATAAAATATGGCCAAAAGAAAGTACATAAAGAAATCTGATTATTGGAATAAATTTAAAAAAGTTGCGATTGCACATCAATCACAAAATTTAGAAGAGTTTGAGCCAGCTACAGCTGGGGAAGCATACCACGTTTCCGAGGGCTCGTACCAAAGATCGGGTTCATCAACCACAAGCCGAAACACAAGAACATCATCACGTATAAACCGATCTTCTGTTACGGGTCCCCTCAATCGTTTTTCTCAAATCAGAAAAGGTTTATTGCCTTATGAACTTTCATCTGATGGAATAAATGTTAGAGAAGCGATTGAGTTATGTCAAAAAGCATATGCAAATGTGCCCATATTTAGAAACACGGTAGACATGATGTCTGAGTTTGCAAATGCTGAAATATATCTTGAAGGTGGTAATGCAAAATCTAGAAGTTTTTTTGAAAAACTTTTTAAAAGAATAAAGTTGTGGGATCTTAAAGATCAATACTTTAGAGAATATTACAGAAGTGGAAATATTTTCATGTATCGTATTGATGGCAAATTTAATTTAGATGATTACAAAAAATTTGCACAAAACATATCTGATGCACCATCGACAAACAAATTTCCTTTAAAGTATATCATTTTAAATCCTTTTGAAATTGTCGCAAAAAGGAGTACGGTATTTAGTACAAGAGGAGGAGCGTATGCAAAAATACTTTCTGAATTTGATATGGAAAGACTTGCTAATCCAAAAAATGATTATGATAGAGCTGTCTTTGAAGCGTTAGATCCAAAAGATCAAAAGCTAATTAAAGATGGAGCTTATTTTAAAAATGGATTACAGATTAATTTAGATAATTCCAGATTAGCTTACAGCTTCTATAAAAAACAAGATTACGAGCCGTTTGCTATTCCATTTGGCTATCCCGTTCTTGAGGACATAAACGCAAAAATGGAAATGAAAAAAATGGACCAAGCTATCATGAGAACAGTCGAAAATGTTATACTTATGATTACTATGGGCGCAGAGCCAGAAAAAGGAGGCATTAATCATAACAATGTCAGAGCAATGCAACAACTTTTTCAAAATGAATCTGTAGGAAGAGTTTTAGTTTCTGATTATACTACAAAGGCTGATTTTATAATTCCAGACATTAACAAAGTAGTTGGAGCACAAAAATATGAGGTCATTAATCAAGATATTAAAGAAGGGCTTCAAAATATAGTTGTAAGCGACGACAAATACAATGGCACAGAAGTCAAGGCAAGGGTTTTCTTAGATAGGCTTAAAGATGCAAGAGAAGCTTTTGTCAATGACTTTTTGCAGCCAGAAATACAAAGAATATCTAAAGACTTAGGATTTAGAGCTTACCCTACTGCAAAATTTAAAGATATCGATTTGAGGGATGAAACTCAATTAATGAGAGTAGCAACCAGACTAATGGAACTAGGAATTATTTCTGCAGAACAAGGAATGAATTTATTCCATACTGGCAGATTCCCAAATGCAGAAGAGTTAGAAAATGCACAGCAAAAATTTGTAGAACAAAGAGAAAAGGGTTATTTCAATCCAATTGTTGGCGGAATACCTATGATAGATGAAGATGCGCAAGAGGCGGCAAAAACTCCTCAACAGAAACCAACTAACGGTATGCCTGGACGACCAGAAGGTTCAAAAGATCAATTTTCTAGAGCCAATATTCAAAACACTATATATGAAATAGAAAATTTAAGAAGTGTAGCTTTTACTAAACTCAGAGATAAACTTAAAGTGGGTAAAAAAGGCTTCTCAAAAGATCAAGAAAAAATGGTAGATAAATTATGTGAATCTGTAGTTTGCTCTACTGAAAAAGAAAATTGGTCCGATCAGATCATTTCTTGTGTAAATGATTTTAACGTCATAGAAAAATTAGGCACACTAGACGGTGTTGTCAATATTTCTAGCGATCATAAATTACAATTATATCCATCAGCAATCCTATATCATTCAAATGAAAGAAATTAAAAATCCATTAGTAGCGAATATTGAACGTTCAAACGGCAATATTGAAATTTCAATTGCCAAAAAATATAAAGAAACAGAAGAGGCAATGTATAAGTCTTTTATGAGCGTGTGTGCCATGGATGATAAAGCTCTTGTTAACACAAAAGACATGGATAAAAAAGCAACAATGGCAGCTTGCGGAATGCAGTATGATAAAATGAGAGCCATGATGAATGAAGTTGGTAAGGGAGGGTTGACAGAAAAACAAAAGAAGCTTCCACCAGCTTTACAAAAAGCAATTCTCAAAAAGATGAAAGAAGATGGAAAACTTTCAGAAGAAGAAGAAAAAGAAGCAGAAGCCAAACTTCTTTCAAAAGACGATCAAAAGAAAAAAGAAGTTGCGATAGAAGATGATATGAAAGTTGTAAAAAATCCTAAAAAGGATGCATAAATATACAACAACTTTTGATTTTGAAATAACTGCTTGCGAAAAAATAGGTGGTGTTAATATTTCGAATGCAAACATCGAGAATTTAAGATCTTTAATTCCGACTTCTCTAGATAAAAATGTAGATTTAATGGGCGTTGCATTTAACGCTGCTGTAGTAAACGAGTTTAACAGAAACGGCGATGGAATGAGCACTAAAACTGCTATCGATTCTGTTCAACAATTCGTACATAAGCCGACCAATATAGAACATAATAAAAAGAAAGTTGTCGGTCATATTGTAAACGCTGGATTTAGCGATTACTCAGACAGTACAATTTTAATTAATGTTGATGAAGATCAAAAAGATCCTTTTAACATCGCGCTAGGAGCGGTAGTTTATAAAACTGTAGATAAAGATTTTTTTGAAACACTAAAGAAAAGCACAAATCCAAAAAGCAAAACTCACAACATGGTCTCTGCAAGTTGGGAAGTTGGATTTAGTGAATATAAAATTGCTGTAGGCAGTAAAAATTTAAAAGACGCAGAAATAATTTCAGATCCAAAACAAATTATGGAAATGAAAGGAATGCTCAGAGGCTTTGGCGGCAAAGGAGTTATGCAAGATGGAACCCCAATTCATCGTTTAATTGTAGGAGATGTATATCCTTTAGGCATAGGTTTTACAATGAAGCCAGCCGCTAATGTAAAGGGCGTTATTTCTTCAGAAGAAGGCAGCGTAGAAATTGAAAATGAAGAACAAAAAGCTTCAATAATTTTAAACAAAAGTAAACAACAGTCAGTACATTTAGAAAAAATTGCTGCCAAAATTTCACAAAATATAAAAAACACTGTAAACAATAAAAAACCTATGGAACTAGAAAACCTACTTACAGAACTCAAAGATTCTCTTGTGGAGAAAAAATTCTCACAAGAAGCAATCGCTGGCATGACTTCGACTTTTGCCGAAGCCATTAAAGAAAAAGACGCAGAATACAAGGCTTCCCTCGAAGCTGCGGAAAAAGAAAAAGCCGAAATCGCTGCCGCGAAAGAGGAACTTCTGGCTTCCGTAGAATCAATTAAAGAAGAGCTCAAATCTGCTAACGAACGTCTTGCAGAATTTGAAGCGTCAAAACTCGCTGAAGAAGCGGTTGCTCGTTTTAATGCTCGCATGGAAGAAATTGATTCTCTTTATGATCTAGAAGAAAGCGACAGCGCATTCATCGCAGAAAAAACGAAGAAGCTTTAGAAAATGCTGAAGCAACAGACGTTGAAATTCCTAATAATAATGAAGCTCAAGCTTCAGCTAAATCTTTCAAGGATAAATTCGCAGCCGCTTTCAGCCGTGAAAATATCCTAGGATAAAACAAAAAATTTAAATTATAAAATATTATGGCACTAAGATTACTACCATTTAGACAATATGATGAGCAAGATGTTGTAAACCTCTTTGCTCTTACAAACGGCGATGTCCTTGACAGTACAACAGGTACTGGTCCAGGCGACAACGGCGTTTTTGTCAAAATCAGCAATGGCGATTTTAACCAAGAAGTTATTGAGTATGGAACAAATGCTTATCTTGGCAAAACAGATTATCCATTTGTTGGTGGAGACATGTATCCAACTAACCCTCTTGAGGTTACAGCGTGTACTTCTGGTCTTCTTCCTCTTGGTTTGACTCTTAATCAAACCGCAAAAGCAGACGAGAATGGCGAAAAACTCCTTTATAACACAACCAAAAAAGAAGAGCTTCAAGCTGTTCTTCCTGGCCAAACAGTTCCTGTTGTAACTAAGGGTATCTTTACTCTTTCTGCAAGTGCTTTTGATGGAGCTCTTGGAGACAACAGTAAGCTAGGCATTGGTTCTGGTATTACAATGTCTCACACCAATGCAGGTAAAATTACTGGAGTAGCTCCACACACAACAGGTGCATTTGGTACCGTTATCGGAACTGGTTCGCGCAGCTCTAATGCTGCTATTACAGATCAATTCGACGGTGAATATGTCATTGTTAAAATTGGATAAAAGAAAGGAAAATTTAATATGAAAATTACTTTAAAAAATACTCCAGAACAAGTCGAACTAGTAAAAGCTATGGCTTCTCGCGACAGAAATGTNNNNCAAACTTCTCTTGCAGAATTTATCGGCCCCGTCCTCGCAGAGGTAATAAACCAAGCTCCTGCTTTGTCCAACCTCTTTACTACTCTTCAGTACAATTCTGATGACAATCCTTCAATTCCATTGGATTTATATTTCGATATAGCTGATGAGGATTATGTACAAGTTTACAGCCAAAGTCGTGCTGGTGGTCTACCAACTTCAGAAGTTCTTCCAACATCTGCAGAGCTTAAAGTCACAACATACAGCATCGACTCAGCAGTGAGCTTCGATCGTCGTTATGCTGCAAAAAGCCGCATGGATGTTGTTGCTAAAACAATGACTCGTGTTGCACAAGAAATTCTTCTTAAGCAAAACACAATTTCAGCTCAAGTTATTCTTAAAGCACTAGCTGCTGCGGAAACAAATGGCTTAAAGCACGTGTTCTCTGCCGCTGTTGATGATCGTTTTGTTCTTGCTGATCTTAACGCATTGCTTACTCGCTCTAAGAGAATCATGACTTCATTTGCTGGAGGCACTCCAGACGCTCGTAGCGGACGCGGTGTTACAGACATCATTTGCGCTCCTGAAATCGTAGAAGAGCTTCGCTCTATTGCTTACAACCCAATTAACACTAAGAGTGCTCCTGCTGGACCTAGTGGTGGCGACTCAGTTCCAACTCCAGACTTCATTGCACAACAAGCATTTAATGCTGCTGGTGCTCCAGAATTCTATGGCATTGGTATTATTGAGCTTAATGAGCTTGGTGGATTTGGAACAAATACAGACGAGAAGTTTGACAAGATCTTTGCACAGCATGCTGGAGCAACTCAATATGCAAGAGCTGATGGTACAAGTACTTCTGCTGAGCAGTTTACAGCAGCCGCAGATTCACTAATTATCGGTATAGACCGTACACGTGAGTCTCTAGTACGTCCAGTTGCTGTTGATGCAGAAAACGGTGCAGAGTTTAATCTCATCGCTGACGATCAATACAGCATCCGTCAAAGCAAGATTGGTTACTTCGGTTCACTCGAAGAAGGACGTATCGTTCTTGACGATCGCGCTCTTTCTGGAATCATTGTTCAATCATAACTTAACACTAAATTAATTATTAGGAGCCGTCCTTCGGGACGGCTCTTTTTTTTTGAATTTAGATATTTTAAAATTATAATAAACTATGGAAAAGAAAAGCATTCACGATCTTAAAGAAGAGTATATTGAAACAGCAATAAAAAACGACGAAGTAAATAACGAAGAAATGCAAAAAGGTGACAAGCTAAAAAATCTTCAATACACAGACGCCAAAGAAAGAGATGAAATAGATAAAATTGAAGCTGAAGAAAAACTAACAGGAGCTGATGTAATTTCTCCTTTTGGGACAAATAATACTCAGGTTTTTAAAAGAAAACTAAAAAATATGAGTCCTACTGAAAAAGTAGCGATTGCAGAGAAAACTGCTACTAGAATTTTTGCAGACGAAGAGCTTCAAAATGAATCTTTAATGAAAGCCTTTCAGGAATGGAGAGGAACTAATTGGGGATCAACTGGAGGCCATACAGAACAAAAAGTAGAAGTTCTAGCGGCTGAATCTAAAGAAGCTTTTAAGAATAAAATTAAATCAAAAACTCTTTCAGAGCTGCAAGAAATGATGATGAAGCTTGGGTTTACTCCTAGTTTTGATAGGAATAGAATTATATCTGTGCTGGAACAAGAATATCTTAAGAGAGGTTAAGTTAAAAGGTTTTGCGTGTAATATAGTTTATGAAAAACCAATCAGATGATATCTTAGATAATTTAACTTTTGTTAACGGAAAAGAAGAGGTTGAAGAAATTAAAAATTAT
>LULW01001022.1_pt1 | contig 11478 bp, 13 predicted proteins | sample 729531 | NCBI WGS metagenome assembly LULW01 (sample SAMN03860279, study PRJNA289734) | marine metagenome | biome: seawater column; feature: ocean; material: water; isolation source: Red Sea water column Station 108 - depth 10m | place: Saudi Arabia: Red Sea | collected 2011-10-15 | depth 10 m | reverse complement strand
ACTCCATACAGGCGTACAAAGCACTGTTACTTTTCATCCTGCTGATGAAAATACTGGAATCAAATTTATTAGAAATGATAAAGGAGATAAAGTTGTAACTCCAGATATAGATAATGTAGTTGATCTAACTCGTGGTACTACAATTGAAGAAAATGGAGTAAGAGTACATACAACTGAGCATGTAATGTCTGCGTGTGCTGGTATGAGAGTAAATAATCTTTTAATTGAATTAAACAGTAAAGAGCCTCCAGTGATGGATGGAAGTTCTAAAGATTTTGTATCAGCTTTAAAAGAAGGTGAAATCATTGAGCAGAATGCACCTGTTGACTTTTTAGAAATCACAAAGCCTGTAGTTTATAATGATGAAGAAAAAGATGTTGAAGTGCTAGCAGTTCCATTTGACGGTTTTAAAACTACTTTTACAATTCAATATGATTTAGAAGATTTAGATGTTCAATACAGTTCAATTCAAAATGCATATACTAACTATGAAAAGCAGATAGCACCTGCTAGAACATTTTGTTTATTGAGCGAAGTCACAGAACTGGCTAAGCAAGGATTAATTAAAGGCGGCAATGTTGGTAATGCAGTAATCATTGTTGACAAAGATATAGATGGAGATGAAGTAAAGTTTTTTATGGATAAGTTTGGTATCAAATTCTACCAAGGATCTCGAGGATTGTATAAATCGCAGCATTTAAGGTTTAAAAATGAGCCAGTAAGACATAAAACATTGGACTTGATTGGAGACTTAGCTTTGCTAGGGAAGCCAATCAAAGGACATGTAACTGCTATTAAAAGCGGACACAAAGGAAATGTTGAGTTTGCACGAATCTTAAGAGAGGAATTTAAAGAACAATTTAAATGAAAGATATAAACTACATTTTAGAAATGATTCCACATCGATATCCTTTTTTACTTGTTGATAGGATTATTGATAAGAAGGACAAAAAAGAAATTAAAACTTTAAAAAATGTTACGATTAATGAACCATTTTTTTCAGGACATTTTCCTAACAAGCCAATAATGCCTGGAGTGCTAATACTAGAGTCAATGGCCCAATCAGCATGTCTAATCATACTGGACTTTATTGATAATCCAGAAAATCATTTAGTTTATTTATCAAAAGTGAACAATTTTAGAATTAATTCAAATGTAATACCAGGTGACCAAATTATTATAGATGCAAAAGTAGTAAATGAAAAGTTAAATTCATTTAAGTTTGAATCTACTTGTCATGTTAATGATAAGCTTGTAGCCAAAGCAGAATTTTTAGCCTCAATGGTTGAAAGATAGGAGATAAAATTAGCAAGATACACCAAACAAATATTATATCAAGCACAGCCAAAATTGGTAACAATGTTGAGATTGGACCTTATAACGTAATTGAAGATAATGTTATAATTGGTGACAACGTAAAGATTGGTAATTTTAATACCATTTCTCAGTTTACAGAGATCGGAAATGATTGTCACATAGTAAATAACAGTAGTATTGGTGCAATTCCTCAAGATAAAAAATTTGGCGGTGAGGATACAAAATTAATTATTGGCGATAGAACAATTATTAGAGAGTTTGTGACTTTAAACAGAGGAACAAATGCAACAGGAGAAACTAGAATTGGTGAAGATGTATTAATTATGACCGGCGTTCATGTTGCACATGACTGCATTATTGGTAATAATGTTATCTTAGTAAACCTAGTTGCATTAGGTGGTCATGTAGAAATTGATGATTGGGCAATTTTGGGCGGAGCAAGCAATGCGCACCAATTTTGTAAAATTGGAAAACATGCTATGGTGGCAGCAAACTCAAAACTTGTACAAGATGTACCTCCATTTATACTTGCTGGTAAACATCCAGTTCAATATTCTGGTATTAACTCTTTAGGTTTGAGCAGAAGAGGTTTTTCAGATGATGAAAAATCTGAAATAAAAAAAGCTTACAGGTACCTTTTTAGATCTGATTTAAATCAATCAGATGCTCTTTCTAGAGTCAAAGAAGAGCTTTCTGATAGTAAGCATATCAATGAAATTCTTCACTTTTATGACTCTAGTAAGCGAGGCATCATTTAATACTTCTGATGAAAAATATTGTTGTAATGGGCTCTACAGGATCGATTGGGATTCAATCATTAGATATAATTTCGAAAAATAATTCCCACAAAGTGATTGGTCTTACTTGCCACTCTAATGCTGATCTTCTTTTTGAACAAACTAAAAAATACTCACCTGATTTTGTTGCAATTGATGTGATTGATTCTTCCCATAATCTTTTTAATCTATGTGAAAAAAATAATATTGAACTTATAACTGGTAATGATGCTTCAAGCAATATACCATTTAGCAACTTAGATTTAGCAATTAATGCTATTGTCGGTACTTCTGGTTTACGACCTACAGTTGAATTAATTAAGAACGGTGTTGATGTCGCTTTAAGTAATAAAGAGTCATTAGTGCTTGGAGGTCATATTATTATGCCGTTGGCAAACAAAAAAAATGTAAATATAATTCCTGTTGATAGTGAGCACTCAGCTATTTTTCAATGCTTGAATGGTGAAAATCAAAAAGAATTAAAAAAAATTATTCTTACTGGCAGTGGTGGGCCGTTTCTTAAGAAACCAATTCATGAATTTGATACTATTACACCTAACGAAGCACTAAAACACCCCAATTGGGACATGGGAGCAAAGATATCAATTGATTCTGCGACAATGATGAATAAAGCATTAGAGTTGGTTGAAGCATTATGGCTTTTCAATATAAAGCTTGATAAGATACAAATTACTATTCATCCACAGTCTATTGTACATTCAATGGTTGAGTTTGTTGATGGTTCTTACAAAGCTCACCTAGGTTTGCCTGATATGAAAGTTCCTATTCAGTATGCATTAACTTTTCCTGAAAGAAAAGATTCCACTGTAGGAAGCTTAGATTTTGATAATTTAAATTTAGATTTTAAAAAACCAGACCTAGAAAGGTATCCAATTTTATCGCTTGTTGAAGAGCTAATTAACTTAGGTGGAAATAGAGTAGCAGCAATGAGCATGGCCAATGATTATATTGTTCAAAAATTTCTTGATCAAAAAATTTCTTTTAATGAAATATTCTCTTTAATTAAAGAAGTTGTTGATGAATTTGCTTCCGATGATTTACCTTCTTTAGAAGAATTATTTATTTTAGATAAAAATATTCAATTATATTTGGACCCTAATTAAAATAATATGATATATATATTAGCATTTATAGTATTAATCGGCGTAATTGTTTTTGTTCATGAGCTTGGACATTTTTGGGCTGCAAGAAGCGTTGGTGTCGGAGTAGAACGTTTCTCTGTTGGTATGCCACCAAATTTTATTGATTTTACAAAAACGGAAAAGGGTTTAGTGGTAGATATATTCTTTTTTGGCCTTCAGGAGATATATACAATTGGATTACTGCCTTTAGGCGGGTATGTGAAAATGAAAGGTATCTTAGATGAAAGTATGGACAGCGATTTTAAAGGTGCTGATGATGAGCTTGAATCTAAAAATGCCTTGCAAAAAATATGGGTGATGAGCGCAGGTGTCATTATGAACTTGATATTAACATTTTTTGTATTTGTTTTAATTGGGAATCTGCAAGGAGACACAAAAGTTGAAACTAATGACACTGTCATAGACTATGTGGTACCTGGACAATCGGCTGAGCTTGCAGGGATTATAGCTGGTGATAAAATAATATCCATTGATAATGTTGAGGTTGAAACTTGGAATGAAGCTGTTGCAAATATTTCACAACACCCAAATGAAACAATACCAATCGTTATAGAGCGAAGTGGAGAAATATTATTTTTGGAAGCTTCTTTGGGGTCTAGACCAAATTTATCCACAGGAAGAGTTGATCAACAGGTTGGTACATTGGGGGTATCAAAGTCTCAAGTTCCAGTTGAATTAAATTTTCAAGAGTCAGTTGTGTACGGTTTCAATGAAACGACTTGGGCAATGACTTTAATGACTTCATCACTAAAAATGATTTTTCAAGGAAACGTATCACGAGACGAGGTTGGAAGTGTAATTATGATTGGTGATATGGCTGGTCAAGCAGCGCAAGCAGGCTTAGTACCCTTTCTTTTTCTAATGGCTCTGATTAGTGTTAATCTTGCATACATAAATATTTTACCAATACCTGGATTAGATGGGGGGCATATTGCTTTAATACTCATTGAAGTTTTAATGGGCAGAAAACTATCTGTAAAGGCTAGGATAAGAATTCAATCAATGGGAATGTTTATACTATTATCATTAATGGTGTTTTTGCTTTTAAATGATATTATTCGCGTATTTTTTTAAGTCTTAATTCGATAACCCCGCTACCAAGTTTTATTAATATCTTAGCTGGAACTAAGGTATCATTAATTGACACATAACTCACTTCCATATCACCTTTATTTTTAAGAACTGGTTGTCCATTTTTCACCGGAGATAAAGTATATCCCTGCTTGTTTCCATATGGTGTTTTAATTGTTTGAGTACCAAGATTTTTAATTTCTATTATTCTGCTTTTACCGGCATCAACGATATTAAACTCTTTAGATTGATTAATTGGTATATCATATTCTGATAAAATTAATATTAGTGAGTATGGATCAAAAACGTTGTCTTTTACAATAAATTCTTTACCATTTGTGATTCCTTTTTGATTTCTGATAATAGTTTCAGAATTCTTCTTTTTTCGAAGCTCCCTTATATTTTTATTTTGTTTTACTACATTTAGAGACTCTTGATTTACCCACACATCTATTTTATTTCGGATTTTATATATTGTGTCTCCCAACTTGGTAGTACGAACATTAAAATTTAAGTGGTAAACATTTATTCCATCTATATTTCCTGGAGCCTTTACCGATAAAGAAGCCTCCCCTAGTTTTAGATTTAATACTTCAAGATATACGTTATATTCATATTTTACTTTGGAGTCAAAACGATCATTCTGACTATTTGCCATTAATGAAAATGAGCTTAAAAAAAGGATTATAATTAATTTCATTTAACGTATTCGTTTTATTTCGTTCTTCTCGAATATAAAAATTTTTGAAGGACTATTTTTGATTATTCCATCATCAATTAATAAATCAATTTTATCACCAAACTGTTCTTCAATTTCATCTGGAATATATAATGGTTCAGATCCTGTTTTATTAATACTGGTGGTTGTAATAGGTTGCTGATATTCATTTAATACAGTTTTTAGATATTCATGATTAGGAATTCTAAAGCCTATTTTACCATCTTTAGCAATTTTATCATTTAATGATCCAGGAATATATGACGCAATGCAGGTACTACCATCTTTGAGGATTTCTTTTATTTCAAACATTTTATTTGCATCAGCTATAATGTGATTTTTAATAACACTAAAGCTTCCCAATGCAATACTCATTGGCTGTTCTCGCATTTTCATCAGATTTATTCTTTGAATTCCTTCATCATTATTTATGGCAGTACCTAAACCATATATGGTATCTGTTGGATAAGCAATGACTTGATTATCATGTATTGCATTGATGAATATCTCTTTTGCATCAGGATGATGTATTTTAACTCTCTTCATTAGTATGCCCTAACTGACTTCCATCTTTTATGAAACCAAAAATATTGCTCTGGATTATTGATAATTGTTTTTTCAATTTCTGATGTATAATGTTGTACGATATCATTGATACTACCTGAAGTATCAATTCTAATAAATTCCACTTCATAAATATTGTTTTTGTACGTAATGCTTGCATAAATAATAGGACTTTTATTTCTTTTGCTTAGTATAGCAGCGCCGGAGTGTGTTGATGAATCGATTCCAAAAAATTTAGCTTTAACCCCTTTTTTCTTAGCATCTTGATCACTTAATAAAATTAAAATATTATTTTTAACTAACGAATTTTTTAGCTGCTTTACATCACCACCTTTGTAAAGCTGGTCTTCCATAAAATTTTCTCTTATTTGTTTAAAAAAAATATCAGCACCACTGTTATTCTGTTTATAAGCAACACCAGTTAAATTGTACTCTTCCTGACTTAGTGCATAAAATAGTTTATCAAAAGAACCATAATGAGATCCAACAAGTATAATTCCTTTTTTCATTGCATGTGCTGAAGACAAAACCCCTAGATTTTTAAATTTTACTGTACTTGAGCTATAATTTTTTGGAAATGATATAAAATCTAAAAATTCTTTTGTAAAAAATTTATAACACTGCTTCATTGTATTTTTGTACCACTCTTCATTTTTATCTGGGAAAGCCCATCGAAGATTAGTTAATACTGTTTTTTGTCTCATTTTTAGCACATGGAATAGTAGACTATAAATTTTTTTATAGGTAATTTTATAAGCAAATGTTGGAGCATTTCTTAAGTACAAAGAAAACACTTTTAAAAAAAAATACATCTCCATAATGTAAATCTTTGAATTAGTAATGAAAACAAAATTTAAGAACATATTAATCGCTATTACTTTTTTACTTTCTGCATTTATTTTTGCAGAACAAACAAGTAAGAAAGTATATGTTGTACCTATTCAGGATGTAATTGATCTTGGTATACCAGGCTTGGTCACCCGAGCAATCAATTTAGCTGAGACAGATAATGCCTCATTAATAATTTTTGATATCGATACTTTTGGTGGGCGTGTTGACGCTGCTACACAAATAAAGGATGCGATATCATCTACGGAAATTGAAACCATTGCTTTTATTAATCGAAGAGCTATTTCTGCTGGATCCTTAATATCTCTTTCTTGCGATCAAATTTATATGACTGGGGGAGCCACGATTGGGGCTACAAGCGTTGTTGATATGTCGGGATCCAAGCAGTCTGAAAAATCTCAAAGTTATATGAGAGAAGAAATGGCTGCAACCGCAGAAAAATCAGGTAAAAATCCTGATATTGCACGTGGAATGGTAGATGAAGAATTAAGTTTTGAATATCTAATTGTTGAAGGAGATACTCTTCAGGTAGATGATATCGAAGGAAGGAAAGAAGGAAAGCTCATTACACTCACTACTGAGCTCGCAATGAAATATGGAATTGCTGATGGTAAAAGTGAGAGTATTGAAGAAGTACTTTCATCATTGCAAATAGAAGATTATGAGATAATAACTGTAGGTGAAAACTGGTCTGAAAATGTTGTTAGAATATTAACCAATCCTACAGTATCATCACTGTTAACTACTTTTGGTACGATTGGAGTAATCTCTGAATTGTACAGTGCCGGATGGGGCATAGGCGGTACTATTGGTATTATTTGTTTAACACTTGCGCTGGGTGCTGGATATTTAACTCAATTAGCATCTTCAACTGATCTTTTGATAATCTTATTGGGCCTTGTATTATTGTTTGTTGAAGCTATTGCAATTCCTGGATTTGGAGTATTTGGTATCACAGGTATCATTGTTTTGTTTTACGGGTTATACTTATTATTAATACCTGATGTACCTGTAAGTCCTGAAATCTATTCTGAAGCATTAAATGGATTTTCATGGGCAATTGTTGTAGGAATATTTGGTATTATTTTTATTTTAAGATTAATTGGTAAATCTGCGTTTTTTCAAAAGCTAGTGACCAGTGATTCTAATAAAACTACCTTAAAAAAGAATTTTAAAAACAGAAGTAAAGTTGAGTAGTTGTAAATTGTTAATTACTAAAGACTTAAATTTATTTATAAAACATATGAAGGAGGAGTAATGGGACTATATGTTGCCATACCGTTAGTATTATTTATTTTATTACTATTATGGATTGTACCAGTTGGTTTGTGGTTACAAGCTATTTTTAGTATCGGAGGAGGAAATGTGACCATTCTAGGTCTTGTTGGTATGAGATTCAGACGCGTACCACCAGGAGTTATTGTAAATGGCTTAATTGCTGCAAGAAAAGCAGGTCTTGATAATATATCAACTAGCGATCTTGAGGTGCACTACATGGCTGGTGGTAACGTTGATAAAGTTGTTGATGCGTTAATTGCCGCTTCAAAAGCAGGAATTGAACTGACTTATTCCATATCAACAGCAATTGATCTAGCAGGTAGAGATGTATTATCAGCAGTTCAAACAAGCGTATATCCAAAAGTAATTGATGCTCCGATCGATGGGAAATTATCTGCAGTTGCTAAGGATGGTATTGAAGTGCGAGCAAGAGCTAGAGTTACTGTTAGAACCGATATACCAAACCTTGTCGGAGGTGCAACTGAAGATACTATTATTGCCAGAGTTGGTGAAGGTATTGTAAGTGCTATTGGTTCAAGAGAAACATACGAAGCTGTTTTAGAAAATCCTGATTCAATATCAAGAACGGTACTTGAAAAAGGACTAAATAAAGGAACAGCTTTTGAAATTCTTTCTATTGATATTGCCGATATTGATGTCGGTAAAAACATTGGCGCACAATTACAAGCTGACCAAGCAGAAGCAGATCTTAGAGTTGCTCAAGCTAAAGCAGAAACTAGAAGAGCTATGGCTGTTGCATTAGAGCAAGAAATGAAAGCTAAGGTTGTTGAAGCAGAATCTGAAGTTCCTTTAGCTATGGCTGAGGCCTTCAAAAAAGGAAATCTCGGTGTGCTAGACTATTATAAGCTAGACAATATTGCATCTGATACCAGCATGAGACAATCAATTGCTGGTGTCACAGATGACAGTAAAGAAGAATCAGAGGATTAACTTTGGAAGAGTTAATATATTGGGGAATAATTTTCCTACATTACCACAAACAGAAAATAAAACTTCAAAAACAGATTTTAATATTTTTGAATTTTTGGATGAAGCGATGGAAAAATCTGCAGTAGAATTAGATGATAGTTTAACTTCAAATTTTGTTGAACCATCAAAGGATGATTCGCTTACTTCAAGGCAAACAGAACAATCTGTTCAAGCTAGCTATACTGAAGTAGAAGATTTAAATAAAGATAATTATAATCAGGCTTTGAAAAGTTCTTATGATATAAAAGATAAACATTTAAGTCATTTACAATCACGCATTAACACAAAGCAGGTTACCACTCATTCTGAACAAAAATTATTAACATTACAACATAAGTTAAAAAATAAGCCAACCAAATTAGCAATAGTTATGCAGGCAATTTTTGATCCACCTAAATCACAGAGTATTTAAATGAAGTTGTTAATTATGGGACCTCCAGGGGCAGGAAAAGGAACCCAAGCCAAAATTTTAGCAAAGAAATTTAACCTTGTTCATCTCTCAACAGGAGATATCCTTAGAAAAGAAATTGATAAATCCTCCGAAGTAGGGCTTAAAGCTCAAACTTATATGAACGCTGGCAATCTTGTTCCAGATGAAGTCTTGTTAGAAATGATGCAATCAACTTTAACTGAATTAAAAGATTCAGGAGTCATACTTGATGGTTTCCCTAGAACAATTCCTCAAGCAATAGGATTATCAAAAATTTTTCAATCTTTAAATCAAGCAATTGATAGTATTATAAACATCGAAGTTGATAAGAATGTTTTAATCACCAGATTAGTTGAAAGAGCAAAAAAATCAGGAAGAGCTGATGACACAGAAGAGGTAATTGTAAATCGACAAAATGTATATCTAGAGCTCACAGCGCCTTTAATTGAGTTTTATCAAAGTAACATTATTCATATTGATGGTGATGGATCAATTGATAAAGTTACAGAAAGAATTTTAAACCACATTCCGTAATGAATATCATTGGAATTACTGGTGGTATAGCATCAGGGAAAAGCACAGTTTCTTTATATCTACAAGATAAGTACAAGGCATATATTTTTGAAGCAGACAAAGAAGCAAAAGCACTACTCCAATCATCTTTTGTAAAAGATAAAATTCTTCAAGCTTTTCCAAATCTTGAAGACTTCTCTACTACATCTATCGCTCAAGAAGTATTTAAAAACTCAGAATCGCAAGCAAAGATAAATAATATTATTCACCCTATAATAAGTGATTTAATATTAGAAAGAATTAATGAAAAAAAAGATTTACATGATATTTTTGTTGTAGATGCTGCATTAATTATTGAATCAGGAATATTTGAACAACACCAAAAAAGTGGTGCCAAACTTATTTTAGTTATAGCAGATGAAGAATTAAGATTAAAGCGTGCACTTCATAGAGGTGATTTAAAGGAAGAAACGATAAAAAATAGAATACGCTTACAAATGAAAGATGATGAAAAAAGTAAATATTCTGACTATGTTGTAGAAAATAATTCGTCAGAGTTGGAGCTATTTAGCAAAATAGACCAAATTATAACGAAAATAATATGAATAAATTTTTCAAAATATTTTTTACCACTTTATTTATTGTCCATTGTTCTTCTGATGTTAGTTCTGAAGATATTTTAAGTGATAATAATGGGAATGAAAGTGGTGGGGGTTTCACGGGGGGAGGCAACCAAACAATTCCTGAATTAACTGTAGAATTAATTTCTACCTACAATGATCAAACAGCTTCGTTTGCAACTCCATATGGTAGTTTTATGAGAAACTTCATTGTACATACACCTCCAAATTTTGATTATCAAACCGAATCGCTGCCATTACTATTTGTTTTACATGGATATACAGGCAGGGCACCATCAATGAGAGAGTATTCAGGATTTGATCAAATTGCGGACGAAGAAAGATTTATAGTTGTTTATGTTCAAGGGACTAGAGATCAGTTTGGTAATACAGGATGGAATGTCAATGTTGTAGCGAGTTTTCTTGGTGTAGATGATGTAGGATTTTTTAAAGCACTAATTAAATATTTTAAAGCCAGTTATAATATTGATAGTAATAAGATTTTTTCTTCAGGAATGTCATTAGGCGGTTTTATGAGTTATAGACTAGCTTGTGAGTTAGAAGAAATTAATAGCATTGGATCTGTGACAGGGTCAATGGCAGGATATTATCAATGTAACCCTCCTAAAAAATCAAGCATTATCCATTTTCATGGAATGAATGATGCTGTAGTTCCATATAATGGTGTAGAATGGAGTTATTCTGCAAAAGCAGCACATGATTTTTGGAAAAATCATAATCAATGCAATTCACAAAATGAGATAACCATACCAGATTTTAATGGTGATGGCGAGTATACTACGCGCTTAATATCATACGACTGCGAAGATAATAAAAGTGTTGAACTTTATTCTTTAGAGGGGGAAGGTCATACTTGGTGGAAAAAATCATGGGGACACGACATTAATACCTCAGAATTAATATGGCAGTTTTTTCAAAGCCAATAATGATTCATCAAAAACATATAGATTATTTATCAAAAGTAGATAATACATTAAAAAGTATAATTGAAAATAACACAATTCCGAAAATATCAAAGTCCAATGACTACGTTTTAGATTTATATAAGTATATTATCTTTCAACAAATATCTACCAAAGCTGGGAATAGTATTTATAATCGTTTTCTGGAGTATTATAATGCAAACAAAAACAACATCTCAGCTTGGAAACAACAGGAATGGAAATAC
>LULW01000923.1_pt1 | contig 11483 bp, 6 predicted proteins | sample 729531 | NCBI WGS metagenome assembly LULW01 (sample SAMN03860279, study PRJNA289734) | marine metagenome | biome: seawater column; feature: ocean; material: water; isolation source: Red Sea water column Station 108 - depth 10m | place: Saudi Arabia: Red Sea | collected 2011-10-15 | depth 10 m | reverse complement strand
CTGTAGAACTAATGAAGTTATCACTCAGTGAGGTGTAATATCTTATCTTTACAGTTGTTCCATGAGATAAGTCTGCTGAACTTTTAAGGTCTACCGTGGTTTGAGTATCAGAACCTAAAGTATAGTCTGAGAGACCATTATCACCTGTACTCCATGTGGTACCACCGTCTGTTGAGTATTCAACTTTAAAATGATATGAAACTAATTGATTTCTATTATCAAGGGTGATCGTAATATTATCATTTCCAGAAGAACAAGACCCAGTTTGTGCCGCAGATGCTGCAGGAGTAGCACAGACCACACTATCACTTGCAGCAATTGCTGTATAACTACCAGAGAAAGAGCCATCATATTGCGATGTCCTATACTGCCATGTTATTGTAGAACCATTTGGAACAGCTTGAGTAAGAGTTGCTGTGCCATCTACACTGACTGTAACACTAGCTCCCCCAGTGTGTGTTTGATATGAACCATCATCGATCTTGTACTGAACATTAAAATATGCTGTTGTTGTCGCTGTTGGACTTGCATTGGTAAGAGTTAGTGTAGAGTCTTTTGTTGAACCCGAACAAGAAGATGCGAGTGCTTGACTTGCTCCTGGATTGATTGCACAGGTTACAGCATCACTCTGACTTGTCTCTGTGTAAGAACCGCTAAATGTTCCTGTCTGACTTGAAGTTCTATATCTCCACGTTATTTTTTCACCTACATTTATTGAATGAGTTAATTCCTCAGCTGATGCACCTGGGGCGACCGAAACAGAACTCCCAGATGAGTGAGCTGTCCATGCACCATCATTACCACTACTGTCAGTAACTTTGTACTCAACTTCAAAAAATACTGTTGTACTTGTAACTTGCGGATTGGTCATAGAAAATGTTGAAGTAGCAGAACCACTAGCACAACTTCCTAAAGTTACCGTTACAGTTGGATTACCACAATCAACTGTCGCTGATTCACTCAGTGTTTCAGTTGGTGTTCCTGTGTAAGTATTGCTTGTAGTTGATGCTTCATATCTCCAAATAATTGTCTCTCCATCAGCAACCGATTGCGTTACTGTGGCTGAACCATTAATTCCAACTTCTGTATTTAATGCAGTTACCGCATATGAATTACCACTATCTAATGAATACGAAACTCTAAAGAATGCTGCTGTATTTGCATTTGCAGAGTTGCTTATCGTTAAAGTGGATACTTTTGAACCATTTTGACATACCCCAAATGAAGCACTTGCAGATGGATCAATCACTGGACAATCTACTGTAGAACTTTCAGATGTCGATGTTGTAGACGCACCTGTAAATGAAGTTGTAGGTGAAGGTGTTACTCTCCATATTACTGTTTTTCCGTGTTCGACAGCTACTGTCAAATCAGTATTTGTAAGACCAGCTCCAATTGACTTGTTATCACCCTGTTCTGCGCTCGGATGATCTTGATAAGTAGTACCACCATCTGTGGAATACTCAACATAAACATATGCTGTATAGCTTTCATTATTTACAATACTTAATGTCGATACTGCTGAACCTGAAGAACATGCAGCAAGACTTTGGGAAACTGTTACCGAAACTGTACAATCAGCCGTTCCGGATGCCGTTGATGGAGTAAGGTTTGAGAAATCAGCACTTGTGTCTGAGCCTGTTACTCTCCACGTAATAGTCGATCCATCAGATACTGTTTCTGTAAATGTTGAACTATCAGAACTTGAACCAGCTAACGAGAAATTGTCGTTAACCGAACTGTAAGAACCACCATCTATACTTTTCTCAACTTTGAAATATGCTGTAGAACTCTCATCGTTTGTAATTGTAAGTGTTGAGGTTCTAGTTCCTCCTGAAGCAGAACAGGCAGATAGAGATTGAGAAATTGAGAAATCAACATCACAGTCAATACTTGCACTCGCTGCAGTTGAGGAAGATAAACCTGTAAAATCAGCACTTGTATCAGAACCTGTAACTCTCCAAGTTACTGTTCCGCTTGAGGCAGTTTCAGTAAATGTGGAGCTATCCGCAGAGTTTCCAGCAAGAGAAAAATTTGCGTTCACTGTTGAATAACTTGCACCACCATTTGTACTTTTCTCAACTTTAAAATATGAAGTTGTGCTTTCACTATTAGTGATCGTAAGAGTAGATGTTCTATTGCCTCCTGTTGCAGAACAGGCAGAAAGAGATTGAGATATGCTAAAACTTATAGGTTGCGTACAGTCATTAGTGTGGTTAGCTGCAGTAGTTGTATGTTGTGTCGCACTTGTATTGGATGTAGTTGGTGATCCACTCACTCTCCAAACTATCGATTGTCCATCAGTTAGTGCTTGAGTAAATGTTGTAGCATCTGATCCAGAAGCGGCAAGGCTAAAATCATCACTATCCTCTCCAGAGCTGTGTTCAACATAAGAACCACCATTTATGGAGTATTCAACAACAAGGTATGCTGTGTAACTTTCACTATTAGTTATTGATAAAGTCGATGTTGTAGAGCCACCAGAACAAGTACTTAAAGACTGAGAAACAGTGAGAGAGTCTACAACACAATCCGCCGCATCACTAACACTAAGAGTTGAGTAGCTTAAATCTGTCCAATCTCCACTGGTATCAGAACTCTTATATCTCCAGGTAATGGTTGAACCATGTGAAACATTTACGGTTAAAGAAGTGTCCGTTGATCCGTCAGTAATTGTTAAATTATCTGCTTCTTGTCCATCATCATGAACTACATACGATCCACCATCTATCGAATATTCAACAGTGACATAAGCTGTTGACCCTGAACTGTTTTGTATAGAAAGTGTAGAGGTTTGATAACCACTAGCGGCAGAACAAGTACCCAAAGACTGAGATACTGTAAGACTAACAGCTGAAACGCAATCAACAGTTAATCCTGTGCCTGCAGACGTATAAGATCCACTCGATGGGTCTGATGTTGCAGCTCGTACTTGCCAGTAAATTTGGTATCCTTCAGATTGAGCCGTTAAAGTTGTTGTTGACGTGGCGCCGGAATTTATCGCAAGGCCATCTCTTGCTGTTTGCCAACCAGTTATATCTGTTCCATTCTCATCTAAGAGTTTGTATTGCACATCAAAGTAACCCGTGACATTACCAGTATTCGTTACTTCTATAGATGGAACCTGTTTGCCACTAGAGCATGCAGCCAATTGCTGATTTAGTGTAAATGTTATTACTTCACAACTTACCGTGACAGAATCGGCTGCAGTATAAGATCCAGTTGATGGATTTGAGAGTCCAGATCGTACTTGAAAATACACAGTGGTTCCGTGAGCTTGAGCTGATGTAACAGCGTATGTCTCAGTTGCACCAGATGAGATAGCATTTCCATTTTGTAAAGTTGTCCATGTCGCATTATCAGTTGACCATTGTACGTCGAAATAACCTGTACTATTTCCCGTGTTCGTAACTGATATTTCTGGTGTTGAACTAGTTCCGGAACAAGTTCCTTGGTCTGTTGATGTTGTAAATGTTGTAGTGCAATCACTAACTGTTGAGCTTGCAGAGAGAGTTATATAGCTAATACCAGTCCAGTCACCTTCTGTATCTGTACTTTTGTACCTCCATATAATTGAAGATCCGCTGGGAACTGAGACTGATGACAGCTGACCGGGAGAGGAACCCGACCCAATCACCAAATCATTACTGGTATTCGCCTGTGCTTGTGGATGAACATCATAGGTAAGCCCACCATCAGTTGAGTATTCAACTGTTACATAGGCAGTTGAACCTGAAGAGTTAGCAAAGCTAAAATTTGAAGACGCAGAGCCACCTGAGCAACTACCAAGTGATTGAGAAACTGTAATGCTAACCGCAGTTGGATCGCTGGCACCGCTATCAGGATCATGTGGATCCTCTTCATCAGCACAACCGGCACCATCATTTTTGCTTGAAGCACCAGCTGCTGTAGATACACGGGATACAGTAAATGTTCCGGATTCATATTGCAATCGATAAAGACCGGAACCATTATTGTCTGTGGCATAAACAACATCATTACCACCATTAGGATCTACGAATGAATACGCTGCTCCAGAAGAACCATATGAATTACCCTCCCAGTTTCCACCACTTTTAGAATAATTGACTTCGGTACTGAGGTTGTTATCAATGTCATAGAGCATTACTTTTCCATTTATGAAATCAAGACCTACTAATTCATAATCAGTTAGCGAGCCTGAGATAGTATATGGATTCTTAAGCCACACAAAGTCTTTAGCAGCATCTTTTTTGGTGAAGCTTCCTTGGTTGAATCCTGAAGATGAATAAGAGAATGAACTTCCACTTTTAGTCACAATACCTCTGGCTGATTTTGTAAAACCATTAGACATATAAATTTTATCAACACCCCCGACAGTTCCATAGGCTGCAGCATTAACTTTGACGTTTGAACCGCTACTAATAGTCAGTTTTAGAGATAAGGCAGAAGAGGCATCTTGCGAAGAATTACTACCATAATCTATTTGATACATTTTTGTTCCCGCACTATTTGATCTAACAACTATGTATGCATTTCCATCATCATCCATAGAGAAAGCATTAATATCTGCCGAGTTAGCATTGTCGCCATTAGCTACGGGTAGGTTGTAATAGGTTCTGATTAAGGTATATGATGCGGTATCTGGATTATAAGAGAAGATTTTCATTTGAACGCCTGTACCACGATTGAGTGAATCGTCCTCGTATGTCATACGATAGATAACACCTCTACTACTTCCATCGGTACATGGAAATGCTGTGCTAGCATCTGCAGGTTCAGGATCAATTGTCTCAATGGTCACATATGCAAGAGAGACAATCATTAAAAAGGACATAACTAAATTCAAAGTTTTCTTATTAAAGACGAACGAAAACAGCTTTTTAAACAAAAGCACAACAAAGTCGAAGGCGTTAAATATTTTTATATTTCCCTCTTCTACAACAGACTTAATTTTAACTTAGAAAAGTTTCTAATCAAACAAATTTTTTTAGGTAAATTTTGCTTTTATTGATTCAATGATTTGATCTTTTTGAGGCTCTAAAGTCTCAAAATCCTCATCCTGATCAATATCAGAACCAGGAAAATCTTCAATAAGTGGAGATATCACATTGCTGAACTTCTCAGGTGATGCAGTAGCTACAGCAACTGTTGGAACACTTGAGTTTATATCTATAGCCATTCTCAAAGAGGTGACAGTATGGGGATCAAAAACAATATTAAAAAGATCATTAAATATTTTTATTTCCTCTTTTATCTTTTCATCATCAAAGGTCTGTGAGCTAAATATATGTTGTAATTTTTCTCTACTACCTTCACTAAATATTGCTTTTTTATTTTCATTAAGATCTTGATAAAAAGATGTTGCGTCTGATTCAAAGTCATATATTAACCTCTCTAAACTAGATGGGATCTGAATATCCATACTCGGAGCAACACTCGGTTTTGTTGTTTGTGGTTCTAAGATTCCAGAATCAATAAAACGCTTCAGGACATCATTAACATTTGTTGTACACATGATCTGATTTATTTTTAGTCCATGCGATCTCCCAAACCATGCCGAGTAAGCATTACCAAAATTTCCAGACGGTATTGCAACATTGATTGGAGAGGTAAATTGTTTGGTCAACCAGACATAATAAGAGACAGACATAATAAGAGACCTGTCCCATAACTCGAAGCCAATTAATTGAGTTCAAAGAAATAATTCTTCTCTCAAATGGATTGTCAGATAAAATCTCTTTTGCAATGCTCTGACAGTCATCATATGAACCTTCAACTGCAATATTAAAAACATTATCCTTGATAACACTTGTCATTTGTTTTCTTTGATATTCACTGATTTTGTTTGCAGGATGAAGAACAACAATATCAATGTTGTCTGAATCTTTTACAGCCTGGATGGCAGCACTACCAGTATCACCACTGGTTGCTACAAGAACGAGTCCTCTCTCTCCTAATTCACTTAGTCTTCTATCAGCAATTGCTCCTAAAGGTTGTAGTGCATAATCTTTAAATGATTTCGTAGGACCATGAAAAAGCTCCATAACGACAGTTGTATCATTTAAATCTTTAAGAACTGGTTCTGGAGAGTTTTCAAATCCAGAATATAGTGATAAGTCATCAACATATTTAGCTGAGTTTTATTGTTAATGAATCAGGTAAATAAAGGCCTTTATCAGGTGCTAATCCTGAAAGAATGACATCTTCAAAAGAGATGGTCTCTTTATGTCCCCTGGTTGATTGATACTGTACCACTTAGACGTAGACGCGAAGTGTTGAGGTCACTGTTGTGACGGAATCTAGTGCTGTTATTTGATCAATAGAATTCTTAATATCTTTCTCTGATGCCTCGTGGGTAACTAAAACAAGTTCTGCTATATCTCCCCTGCCTTCTTGGATAACACTCTCAATACTTACATTATTTTCACCAAAAGTTCCAGAGATTTTTGCCAAAACGCCAGGTTCATCATTAACGGAAAGCCTTATAAACATGCTTGATTCTACATCCTCAAAACTTTTCATTTCACCTTTATATTCTCTTAGTGGATACCAGTTTGTCTGATTTGAACTTAATTGATGACAAGCACTTAGCACATCTCCAATAATTGCACTTGCTGTTGGTTCAGCACCTGCACCTGGTCCAGAAAATACCAACTGATTGATATTTTCACCTTCAACGACGACCGCATTTAAAGCTCCCCTTATTGCAGCAAGAGGGTGTTTTGTATCAATTAATACAGGATGAACTCTTGCATTAAAACCATTCTTATTGTCAATCTGTGCAACTAATTTAATTGTCTTTCCAAGCCTTGCTGCCCATTCAAAATCTTCTTTTGTTATTCCAGAAATTCCATCGGTAAAGAGTTCCTCTGAACTTGGTGAAACTCCGAAACAAAGAAGAGATAGAATTACTGCCTTGTATTTTGCATCCAATCCCTCTACATCATTTGTTGGATCTGGTTCTGCATATCCTAGTTCCTGAGCGGTAGATAATGCATCTTCGTAGGTACTTCCCTCTTCCATTGCGGTAAGCATATAATTACTAGTTCCATTTATAATTCCAAGTACCTTTGACAACTCTTCACCTCTAAGACTTTCTATGAGTGGTTTGAGAACTGGGATACCAGCAGCCACAGCAGCTTCAAAATAAAGACATGCATTATTGTCTTTTGCAGTTTGAATTAAATCAGTTCCAGCATCTGCAATGATATCTTTATTTGCGGTAATAACTGCCTTTCCTTTTTTAAGGAGAGCACTTATATATTCTTTACCAGGATCAACTCCCCCTAAAACCTCGATAACTAAATCGATTGAGTCATCATTTAAAATATCATCAAAATCATCAGTTAAAATATCGCTAGAGATATCTCTTTTTTTGGTTTTATCTTTAACCAAAACTTTTTTAACATTTAATCCAACTATTTCTTTATCTAAATCCATGAGACGTGCAACAACTGCCGAACCAATATTGCCAGCACCTAATACAGCTACATTAAATGTATTATTTTCCATATTTAGTAAGGATAAATGTTATTCAGATTGAAACAACAGTTTTTTATTCATCACCATCAGCTATGCCATCGGAATCGGCATCTGAACTAGCATTGGGGTCAAGAGGGAATGCATCTGAAGTATCAGCTACTCCATCACCATCATCATCTGTATCCGCTGCATTGTCAGTACCATCTCCATCTGAATCTACTGCAGTTAGCCTCCATAACACGTCATTGGAATCCAAAAATTTAACAACACCGACCTGGTCTGAGAGCCAGAACACATACCTTTCAATGACATGGCTGTCTCGGTCATAGTATGTGTACTGGAATTTTTTTGTATCATATGAGCCATAAGGGGAATAGGCTAATTCTTTAGAAGTATAATTGTGGAAGTTATATGAATTTCCCTCTGTAGCATCAAAATATTGTACCGACGAATTACAATCAGCTTCTGCGTAATCACCAAGAACTTGATATTTCTCCATAAACAAGCAAGGTGCTGTAAAGGTAAGAGCAACCGAACCACCAGCAGAACCTAGTCCATAATGTTGATCAAAATGTTGTGACTTAAGATAATAATTACCACTGTTTACATAAATCTCAAAAGCAATTCTTTTATCGGAACCTGATAAATTACAAGTTGCATCATCACACCATTTAAAGGTCTGATATGTTGTGCTTGAGACAGTTGTGTCAGAACCTTTTATTGTGTAGAAGGTTTTACTATTTGACCCATCAGTAAAAGTTGCTGTTCCCCCGTCATTTAGCGGAAAATAAGCAGTTGATAACATGGAATATGTATCTGTAGTTTCTCCTAAATTTGTTCTATGGAGCATATCTTGGTATTTAGATTTATTTTCATTTAAATATCTAGCAAAATCAGCTTCATCCTCAACTCCACAAGCATACGAGGTACCCTGGTTTCCTGTACAGTTAATATCGGGATTTGAAAATGTTCCAGTATTGCTCAATGTATAGTCATCACCTTGTTCGAAAGAACGACCGTTGTATGCCATTTCAGTTCTAAAACCATCTTGATAAATTCCACCTTGATATCCAAAGTTATATCCACTACCACTTGCCGCAGCAGAGATCTGTGTTCTTGAGTGGTTACCATTTAGATTGTGACCAAGTTCATGAGCAGTTGCAGCAATTAGTGGACCAGTACAGACTAAGGTAAAAGCATTACAACTAAAATATGCATAGGTAACTAAAAGATTACCTCCTACGTTAGCCGACCAATTTGTAGTATTGTCAATTGATGAGTCGAGTACTCCGTTGGGGTTAAAACCGCTGTAAGGACCGTAACGGTAAGAGAAATCGGTCGGATCAGGATTTGCTACTTTACCACTAAAAAAAACTACATAATCTGCACCATACTTTACTTTGTTCTTTGAGTCGTCAGAGTCCTGCCACAAATCATAGAACTCTTGGTTAGCTGTAACATTAAAAGTTTCAGTGGAATCCAAAAATGCACGCTTTGTATAGGTAATGTCAACTTGACTATCTGTAAATATAGTGTTGTTGGTAGCTATATCATCATCAATAGTGCTATTCATTGCACTCTCATCAATGTCTCTTGCTCCTCCAGCAGCGACATAAAGTAAATCAACAATTCCATCCTCACTAGCATCAGATACGTTTATCGTAAATGCTTCACTTGTAGTTCCATTGCTATTTGTTACCTCTGCTGTAAGGCTGTAACTAGATTTTTCTTCATAGTTTGCGTCAGAGTTTAAAACAATTACTCCATCTGAATCTACAGTCATCAAATGTGCATCTGTGCCAGAAAGAGCATAAGTCATTGAGCCAGATGCTGGATTTGTAGCACTAATGGTGATAACAGAGGTCTGGTTTTCTGCGATAGTTACTGAACCTAAATTATTTATTGTTGGATAAATAGAAGGTACAGTTGTTGTTGGACTAGAACCTCCACCAAGACTTACACCCTCAGTAACGCCAGGAATAGGTTTTGTTGTAAAATCATAACCTATGCTTTTGGCAAATGAATGTTCCTCACAATTTTCATAGGACATCCAATCACCTTCAGCGTTCCATAGGGTGCCTTTGTCACCATTCCACATAACACCTCCATCATCACAATCAACTTTGCTGGGATCATTTTGGATCGGAATGGTAGTTGTTGTAGTTGGTTTATCTAAATTATCTACAAAAAAGGTACATTCTTTATAGGCCATGTAATCACCACAATTAATCATTAAGGCAGTAACTTTGTTATCACAAGAGTCAAAAGAAGTCATAGCTTTATGTGTTGAAGGTCCGATAATCCCATCAACTCTGATACCAACAAATTTTTGAAATGACTTGATTGAAGATATCAATTTATCATCTATATAACCAGTAAGCTTACCTTCAAAAAAATCTTCATTCTTTAAAAATGTTTGGATGTTTTTTACATCCAAAAAATCTGTATTTTTATAATTTTGTTCTGAACAATCAAAGAATTCAATTTTTGGCTCTAAAACTTTGATCTCGTTTGATTGATATTGAAATATAAAAAGAGTGGAACATAAAAAAAGAAAGACAAATATAAAATAAATTTTCCTCCAACCCATAGAGGAAAATTGTAGAATATTTAATATTTACATTCAAATAGTTTTAAAAAAGCATTAATTTTCTTTCAAACAAAATTATGAAATAGATTATCTAAGTATTTTTCTCCGAATTATAAAGTTCACAATAGGCAATCATTTCGCCGAGCCATCTTCGATAATCCATTGCTAAGACCTCAAGCTCTATGTAATTAGTCCATTTTCCACCATAATAATATACAAAGATATCAGCTAAATTCTCTTCACCACCAAATTTTCTATGAGCTAAGTTTCTGTAACTTTCTCCACCTGGTGCTTTACAGGTTCTTAATCTTAAATAGGAGTATGCATGAGCAGCCTCGTGTAGGAGTATGTCATTTAATTGTCCAGACTGTAGTCCTCTGTCTGAAATCCATATAGAAAGAGACCAATCATTTCCATAATTACCATCTTCGTCATAACCGAGTGGATCAAACACACCATAAACACATCTCTTGAATAAAATTTTGCCGTAAGGATGACAACCATTCACGACTAATATTTCCTCTTTAAGGATTGTCCTGAAAGGATCAGGTAACTCATTTATAGCTAATCGGATTTCTAGATTCTCAATGGCATCACCTTCATATCCAGGAAGTCGTTCTATAAAATCTCCATATCCAAGATTTGAATTTGGTATATCTTCTCTTTCCGACGGATGGTCCATGGATATAAAGATTTTTTTTGGAATTGTAGTCGTAGTTGTAGAAGTAGTAACGGTTGTTGATGGGGAAGTTGTAGTCGTTGAAGTAGTTGTAGAAGGAGTAGTACTTGTTATCGTTGTTTCGACTATTGTTTCTTCTACCGCATTATCGGTATCTATTGAACATGCGATAAAAAAAAGTATGAAGATTAAAGATTTATTTATCATTTTAAAAATTAAAAATTATTGATTATTTAACTAAGTTTACCTTTAACAATTTTACTGACGATAGAACCATCAATTCCATCACCTTTTGCCATAACAGCACCAATCACTCTTCCCATTTGTGACATATCCACATCACCTAGTTCATCCAAAACATCATCTACAATCTTTTCTACTTCTTCTTCACTAAGTTGCTCAGGTAAGTATGTAGTGAGGAAATCAATTTCAAATTGAATTTTATTAGCCATTTCTTCACCTTTTTCTCCGAGTGATTTATATTCATCAACTGCTTTAGCCATTTTTTTTACATAAGAAGAAATTACTCCAAGAACAAGCTCATCATTAACTTCTTCACCTTTTTCAGATTTCTTCTTTGCAATTTCAGTTTGAATTTGTCGTATAGCATCAAGTTTTGGCTTGTCTTTTGCTTTCATTGCTTCTTTTAATGCTGTGCTCAAATCATCTGCTAAAGCCATAATCTCTCTTTCTATCTAATTAAAGTTTATCACCAATATCAGTCACTACACCATATACATTCATATTTAA
>LULW01000434.1_pt1 | contig 11536 bp, 23 predicted proteins | sample 729531 | NCBI WGS metagenome assembly LULW01 (sample SAMN03860279, study PRJNA289734) | marine metagenome | biome: seawater column; feature: ocean; material: water; isolation source: Red Sea water column Station 108 - depth 10m | place: Saudi Arabia: Red Sea | collected 2011-10-15 | depth 10 m | reverse complement strand
AGTGATAATACTGCCGTAGGTTGTAATGCTTTGGAGAAGGTTACTACAGCAAGTGCTTGTGTTGCTGTTGGGCATAGAGCATTAGAGGATTTAACAGAGGGCGATCAATCAACTGCTGTCGGACAAAGAGCTTTATATCAAGTAACAACTGCAAGTGGAAATACCGCAGTAGGTTGGAACGCTTGTGGAGGTGTAACGACAGGCGGAGATAACACTGCAATGGGACAACGTGCTTTAGATGCTTGCACTACTGGCGCAAACAATGTTGCAATGGGTTCTGAAGCTTTAAGTGATCTTACAACTGGTAGTGAAAATACTGCATTGGGACACGATGCTTTAGCTAATGCAACATCTTCATCTAATAATACAGCCCTTGGTATGAACGCAGGAATTTCTGTTACAACTGGACATAGTAATGTTTTTCTTGGTGTAGGTGCTGGTCAAGATCAAATTTCTACAGGGCAAGATCAATGTTTTATTGCAAGAAGTAATGACGCTGCAGGTAATGCTACTGTCTGGCTTTATGGTGGTACAAGTGGTCAATGTATTCAGGGTAATAACAGTAGTTCCTGGACAACAACTTCAGACCGTAGGTTAAAAAAGGATATAACAAATAATACTGTGGGACTTGATGCAATAGATCAATTAAGAGTTACTAATTTTAAATATAGAACTGAAGATGAAATTGATATGTCTGAGTTTCCTTTAGCTGAACATCCTAATCAAGTTGTACTTGGTAAAGGAGATGAAGGAGTACATACAGGTGTAATAGCACAAGAAATAGAAGAAATAATACCTGAATGTATAAAAGTAAGTGAAAGAGGTGCTAAAACCGTTAGTACCGATCCAATCCTATGGGCATTAGTTAATGCCGTTAAAGAACTATCCGCAAAAAATACTGCTCTAGAAACAAGAGTTGCTGCATTAGAAGCAGCTTGATAAAATTTAAGTAAATATCTAAAAAAATGCAAAAAATTTTTAACGCTATTGCCGTTGCTTCAGGAGTTCTTACTCTAACAATAATAGGTGCTGGTATCTACGGTTATAAATACATAACTAGCGATAACTTTGAAAAGATGATCAAAAACAAAGTTATGGGAGATATTCAGAAAGTACTTCCTAAAGCTATCGAGAGCGAGCTACCAGACACCACAGGGATCTCTATACCCTTCTAATGAGCATCCCAGATATAGATATACCAAATATATCTATACCTCATATACCTGTTCAAGTAATAGAGCCAGTAAGAGTATTTGGAGATTATGTAGTTCACCCTTCTTTTAGTGAGCCATCTCTCCTCCTACCTGGCTGCTATAAAACTCATCGTGATGCCAGTAGAAACTCTAATCTTGTAAATGATGATCCCAGAGGTACATTTTGGAATTGTCCTTGGGGTGAATTACCAGAGATAATGCCACTCCAGTTTGATAGATCTAAAATGATTTATTCAAACGATGTAAAAGAAGAAAAGAAAACAGAAGAACCTGTAATTGTTAAAGAACAAGCAAAGACAGAAATTCCTAAAAAAGAAGAACGCTTAGAAAAAGTTAAGGAATTTAAGTACAACGAAGACAAAACAGAATGCCTAACAATCTGGGAAGATGTTACATATGTTGATCAGTGGCTACCAGAGACAACCCTAGTCATAAACACGGTAATAATAGCTTCCATAGCTGCTACCAGCCCTGCTTTGATAAATATTATTAAGGGTATTACGAAGAATATTATGAAGAAAATTACTTCTTCTCAGGGATCGAAAAAGAATGATAATGCTTCTCGATCTGATTAGGTTTTGGGGTCAAAAATACGTCGGAGCAAACAGAGTGGAAAATTGTAACTTGTTTTTGTATAGAAATTTGTGTATCAGCAGCAGATTTACATTGATTTTGAAATCCTCTATCTAATGGAATACTAAAATTTAAAGTGATTCCTGTTCCAATAGCAAAGGAATCCTTATTAGTTCCTGAGTAATTTTTCTGATAGTAAAGAATTTTTCCGGGATTGTCTGGTGTCCCATCTCCTATAGGATTACCATCATCATCAAAATCTCCTACTAAATCAGTCGGGTCGTACACCGGAGTTTCATAGAAATGTGAAAAAGGTTTTTGGTAATTTGAATTAAAAGTGGAGAAGGGAGTAATATTCATCTGAGCTCCCTGACAGACTATGTTTCCACCATATTGATTGGTATGAAAACTGCCATTGTTAACATTATAATTTTGATTTGTAACTGATCCTGTATTTGATTGACTTACTGCATTAGCTAATACTGATGTTGGAGAGAGAAGTATTAGTAAAGCTATTTTTGAAAGATTGACTGCGTTACTTGAGTGCTTTCTACTTCTATTGTTCGATTTATTGTTGTCACATTTGATAGCCCTGGACCCATATAACTTTCCGTCAGTTGAAAGGCAGCTCCGTTTTCTGTTTGTTTGAAGGTTGGCTTTGTACTGAAATCTAAACCAGTCCATGAGTAACTAACTCCATCTGTAGTTCCATTAGTTTGAACAGCACTTGGTATCATACTACCGCTGTCTTGAAGTTCTACGCCAGTCCCAGACACACTATAGGTATATCCTGTATTATAGTCTTTCGAAACGATTGATTCAACTATAGTTTGCGTCGTCGTGGTAGTAGAATTCATAGTCCCAGTCGTGAAGGCTCCGGTGATAGGCGAAGCTTGTAAAGGGACAGGTAAAAATATAAACAGCAATAACAGCCGTTTCATTAGTCGAGAGTTAATCCAACTACGAATTGACCAGTAACAGTAGTACCTGCTCCACCTGCAGTTATTGTTATGTCATTCTTAGTATCGATAGTACCTGCGAGATCCCCTGCTGTCCCTGCACTTGTACTAGTGAGGTCACCGAATGGTGAAACTTGACCGACCGTTAAGCTAGTAGCTACAGTGTCCCCAGCGGTATAACTAGAACTAAATGCGAATGCATCTCCAGCTGTAAGCTGACTTGCTGTAATTGGTGTATAGGCATTTACGCCATTTGTAGCTGCTCCTAGACCGCCTACGCTGCCTGTTGTTGTTCCGTCGGTAGTATTGACTCCTGAGCCACTTATGCTCATAGAGTTACCGATACGGTCTGCAGCGGTTGCTGCTGCTGAAACCTCTAGTTTTACCGATGAGCTTATTGAGTGATAGATATCGGCTTTTACACTAGGGGTTAATAAGATTATTAATAGTGGAAAATACTTTAACATTTGACTAAAACTAGGGCTTAGTACCTATAAGTTTACATGAGGGTAAACTTAGTATGTATGGGATAAAAAAATGACAGAAAATCCAAAAGAAAAGAAAGGTGTTTTCGCAAAAATAAAAGAAAACATAGATGACAAAGAAGAGCAGATAGCTTTTATTTCAGTCATTGTCAGACTGGTTGTACTCGGCTGGTCCGCATTCATCGTAAGCCTTAATTACATAAGTATTCCAGGCTATTCAAATGAGCCTAAGGATATTACATTTCCGGCTTCAATTCTGACAGCTGCGATTTCAACATTTGGGATTGAGGCATCACGTAAAAAAGGGGAAAAATCTAAAAATACAGAAAATAAATCTGATGCAGTAACCACTCAGATTTTACGTATTGAACAGGCTCCAATCAAAATAATTACTGAGAGTACAGGTAAATGATATGTACAGTAATAGACCACGAAGAAACTGGGGAATCATAGCTGTAGTCTCGGTTTTAGGGATATCTAATCTCTCTTTAATGAATACTTTAGTTTCTCATAAACTAAAAAATCCTTTTCCTAATATAAATTTACCAGTAGGACCTTATACAAGTTATAGAGTTGTTACTTCAGAAAAAGGATATACTATCAGCTATAAGGCAAACGATCCTAAAATTCTAACCAGAGTAAAGGATTTAGAAGAACCTAAAGGTTTATTTGGTAATAAGAAAACTGAATTACATTTAAGAGAAACTTATACAATGGAGGGTGAAGGTAGTAAGAAAGATGTAGAGGGAACCGTAATGACTGATAAAGATATTGCTTGCATCAAAGTAGAAGGTAGTGGTAACTCTACAGGTAAGCTTGTAGGAGCCTCTGTGGGAGTTAAAGCTGCACCTGCATTTAGTAACATCCCAATAGTTGGATGGCTTGCTGCTGGCTTTGTAACTATGTTTGCACAGGACAAAGGTTCAGAGATAGGTGGACAAATAGCTAGAGACTACAATGATTGTTAATAAGGAATTCTAGGGTTATACTCTAGATAGTTACTTATTTAACATGGCTTGCGAATCACATATGGAAGGATTACAAAATTTTGCAAAGCAATTAGAAGAACAGAAAGCTACAATTACAGCTCAGATTCAATCTTTAGATGCACAACTTGCACAGGCAAAAAATTCATATATGAAAGTTGAAGGTGCTCAAGAAATTATTGCTATTCAAATTAAAGAAGAAGAGGCAAAAGTTGCTGTAGAAGCAGTAGTACCAGAGGCAAGTGGTGATTAAGATGCTAAGGGAGATGAACAAAAATAGATATAAAGCCTTACAATTACTAGCAGATCACTTACGCACTCCATCAAAAGATTTATCTTTGAGTGCCATTTTTAATGATGTTAAAGATGAAGATCTTAAATGGGTCACAGAAAAAATTCATTATTATTTATTAAGACTTCTCGAAGATGCAGACTATGAAATAGAAGATGAAGTGGAGCTAGTTTCATTAATGGATTAATTACTACACTTGTGTAAGTTTATGCAGCATAAAGTTTCTACAAGGTTGCAAGGTACATGTGATTCACTGCGAGCAAGATCTACTAGCAAATTTAATTGAACTTTCTCCAAAAAACGCTCGCCATAAATTTCGACAATGTATATTTGAAGCTTGGGACTGGAAATGTGCTTACTGTGATAAAGAATTAGATACTAAATCTGCGACTATTGATCATATACTTCCAAAATTTAAAGGTGGACACAATGTTAAATCTAATATGATTTGTTCCTGTTCCAAATGTAATAGACTAAAAGGATCACATCTTTTAGAAGATTGGTATAATCCCACATATAAGTTTTATCAAGAGGAGAGACTTGATAAGATAAAACAGTGGATGGATCAAGACAGTTCTATCAAGATTCTTTCCCCAGATAAAGCAACACCTTATATTACAAATGATTTCTACATCGGATGGGTCGCTTCCTGAAGAACAAGCCAAGGCTTTTGCCAAACAATATGCAAAAGAAATACAAGAAGAGAAGGATGAACAGATTAGAAAGATAGTTGCTGCAAAGAGTTATAAAGAGGGAGATGAATCTCTATATGGAAGAAGAGGTCAAGATTTAAATTCTAAGATACAATCAGGAGAGATAAAGATTGTTTAAATGACTAAAGTCAATCCAAAGGATGCTCAACATGTAAATGAGCATCTTGTTCAGTGTTTAAGAGATTCTGTAATGGTACAGAATCAAACACAAATAGTTCATTGGGGATTGTTAGGATCAAAATTTTACCAAATTCATCTTCTTACAGGGGATATCCAAACAGAGATGGTAGAGGGGATTGATAATATTGCTGAGCATATAAGGTCTATAAACGTAATGACACCAGCAAGTGTAGTAGATTTATTATCCTCCAGAATAAAAGATATTGATATATCAGATCCTTTTGATCAAGATAAAATTATTTTAGATTTAAGTATTGCTCATGACATACTTGCTAGTTGTTTTGAAGAGTTAGCAAAATATGCTGGCATGATAGGAGATGATCTCACCCAAGATTTGGCAGTAGAGCGTGGAAGAGTTCATAAAAAAAATCAATGGCATCTTAGGGCTACAATGACATATATGACTCCTAATAAAGAAAGGACTGATGTCGAAGAGGGCAAAAGCTAAAAAACTTTCAAAAGAACATTTGAAATGTAATAAACCTAGAAAGACTCCTAGCCATAAAACGAAGTCTCATGTAGTAAAAGCATGTGAAGATGGTAAAGAGAAGATAATTAGATTTGGTCAGCAAGGTGTTAAAGGAGCTGGTAAAAATCCTAAAACAGCTAAAGAAAAAGCAAGAAAAAAATCATATTATGCTAGACATAATGCACAGGATGCTAATCCTGATAAAATGTCAGCTAGATACTGGTCACATAAAGTTAAGTGGTAGAATGATTTTAAAGACTTAATCTCATTATGGAAATAGTTGCTGTCAGTTTTATCATTCTTTTCGGTAGCACCTATGGAGTTGGAACTATAATTTTAGGACGTAATAAACATACAGATGCTGAATAATTGCTCATTAATTCACTGTTGGTAATATATGTATAAAGGCTTTTATTTATATGGATGTTAACCTTCCGGTAGATGTAGAGTTTTCTATTCATGCAGCGTCTTTAGCAATTCAAACTTTAGATCGCGTAGAATTAGAAGAAGCATTCATCGAGCTTTTACATCAAAAAGCATTAGATCGTCAAATGTTTTATAACATTATGAAAGATCACGGCATTGATGCCAACATACAATTCCAGCTCTCAACTGAAGGGCAAATTTCTTAAGGAACATGGCTACACGAACAATTGAAGCAACTTTAGATACATTCAGTGTTGATGCTGGATCTGAGATTACATATCTAGGTCCTACAGCAGCTGGTAATAAAGGAGATGCAGTAAGAGGATTTAGAGTAAATCCCGGAGGCACAGGAGATATTAAAGTAACTCTTGATAGATCAGAAGGTGTAAATACTATTCAGATATTCCAAGAAGATGCTTTTGGAACAGGAAGTGCACCTAGCGGATATCAAAAGTTTTTTGACATATCTAAAGCAGGTAAAGGCAAAGGTGCTGTTGGTGTTACAGTTACTAACGCTGCTAAAGATTATGTTGTACTTTTAGAGTTAGACGGTTACTCTGAAGTAAGCTATAACGGTTCAGTTGTCGTCCCATAATTATTCATTATTTACTGAAAAAGGTTATCAATTAACAAAAAGATATACAATTCCTAAAACTTATTTAGGAATGGGTAAGTATGCAGCCTATAAAAATTTTGGTGAGAGTATTTGGAAGATAGGTTATGAAAGTGAAAGTATTAATGACCATAGTTTAAGTCCAACTGATAAAGCTTCTCAAGATGAGATAGATAAGCAATTTTACGAAGATTTGCAAATTTTCTCTCAACAGGCTGAAAAATATATATTTGTAAATTTAAATAAAAATAAAAGAGCAGCTCTACTAAGTTTTGCTCATAGTATCGGAATTTGTTCATTTAAATCTTGTAGGTTACTTGATTTAATAAACAGTTATGCATCTAAAAATAAAATAATAAAAGAATGGAGTCCTTATATAAACCATATATGGATGTCAGGAGGGGACTTAATGACCTCTAGAAGACGCACAGAGCTCGATATGTACTTAGCACCAGATAAAGAGATACCTACCTTCTATCGTCATAAATGTCACACTGAGGTATGTTTATTGAATATTGCTGAAACTTACAACGGATCAGCTACTCAAATAAAAGGTATAGAGTATTTAGAAAAGAAAATTAAAGAATTTGATCCTTCTGGGGAAATTGTACGCCAGTTTTTTCGTTATTGGAACAAAACTCCAAGTGGTCTAGGATCTCCTTCGCGTCGAGGGGTCGTTCCCTAAGCCAATCTAAGCAATCCATAAGTAAAAGTTCTCGACTATAATTTTTTTCAAATTCTTCGTAATTAATCGAAGTCTCTTGCATGATCGAGGATGTCATTGTGGTCTTCAGTTGTCATACTTATTTTTAGCAGTACTAAATATCCAATTAGATCATTTACTACATCCTCATCATTAGCTAATAGACCAGCTCCTTTCATAATTCGATTTAATTTATCATCAATACGAACTAATAACTGCTCTGTAGCAGAACATTTACTAAAAATTCTGTTGGGTTGTAATGCAGAGTTACCATATTTTCTATTTTTATGAATTAACAGTTCTTTAATATCATCACAAACTACACTAATTTTTAATTCAGTTTCGTTCATAGTCATGTTCATCTCCAATACAATAGATGTATGAAACCTCAGTCTACTTCAAGTTACGACGTTGACAATCGTTATAGATTCTATAAGTCGTTAAATACTAAAAAAGACATCAGCCCTGATAGGCGAGGTGTAAGACCGGGAATAGATGATAATAATTCTAAAAATTTTTTAAATACATATATAGGTCAGTTAAGGGATATGAATTTTCCTAGACAAATGATTGACTAACAAATAACTTTTCCAATATTAGAAAAAATATATTTAAATCTTTCCGTTTGATTAAATCCCAAAGAAATTTCAGGTAAGTAAATAAAATAACCCCAGCTTATAGGAGATTCTAGACATTCAAATTTTTTTCCATGAATTAAATTAGCCCTATCTGTTGGTACACAAACAGGAAAATCCCACATTTCAGGACAGGTTCTAATCATTTCAGGGTAAGTAGTAAAGAATAAAGCCTCTGGTATATTTCGTAATTTCCATTCTTTAAGTAATCTTCGAAACCAAATTACAGATGGAGCCTTTGCTCCTTGACCTGCTGATAAACTCCACCTCCATGTACCTCTTTTTTTTGCGAAAGAGCATCTACCATAAGTAGGAGGAAACAGATATGTTTTTCCAGTCCAAGGTTCTTCTGTATTTAATCCATCATCATCATATGTATAAATTTTTTCTGCTCTTAAAAATTGATTATTAGCATCATAAGTAGAGCATGGATCTAGATCTATATTTCTTAATAAGGCATCTATGTAAGGTATATATTCACAAGGAGTCAGCCAATCATGAGTTATATGATCTACTTGTCCTAAAGATCTTTTACTAGCACCCCATGATCCTTTGGTCACATCATTTTAAAACTTGCACCTTCACTATCTATTTTGTAATGAACTAAAGCCATTTCCTTAGAATCTTGAATAATAAATAAAGCTTCTTTATCAGGATCTAATTTTTCAGCTCTCGTAATAGCTTGTTTCATTACATCTGCAGCTCCTTCCATATCACGCTTATTAAGGTCATCTACTGCCGTAATTAAATTATTAACTGTTAAGTAAAACATAGATTTTTTTTCATCTTCATGATCAGGGACATAAACCATAGCACCTGGCCCTTCATTTTGATAAAACTTTTGATAATATTCGCACATATCTGCACAAATTCTTTCTATAGTTAGCTGATAAAGTTTTTTCTCACTATCACCTATAGCTGTACCAACAAGTTTTTTGAGTAATTGATTTCTTCTACTGGTCATTTAGATTCCCCAACTGTTACATTCTTATCCTTTTTTTTGTCTTTGTCAATTTTTATAAGATCGCTAAGTCCCGATTTTTTTAGTGTTTCTAAGAGTTTTGGTAATGGTCTATATAAAACAACAGCTTTTTGCATATTTCCTATTTTTTTAATTAATTTGCCATTTTTATCTCGTAATTTTGTTAACTCACCTTGTCTAATTAAATATTCAGCTACACATCTGTATCTTCTTTTTTCAGCTAAATTAATTTCAGGATATCTATCACATATGGTACTGGTTTTCATGTCACTGAATGTAAGTCGTATTTGATCTGCTAAAGATAAACCTAAAATTAAATCTTTTGTGCTTGTTTCATAACTTGAAACTAATTCTAAATATCTTCGTAAATCTTGATTATTAAAACTACCAGATGGAGGTATAAATATTTCTACTTGTTCAATCAGAGATTTACAGAGTTTTTTTCTATAATTTTTTGTTGTGACTGAATTTATATCTAAATCAACGAATGTGTAGCTCTGATAAAGATTATCAGGGGCTTTGGGTGGTGCATAATTTGTTGTATCTAAGATATCTACCCAGTCCTCTAATTGTTGTGCTTCCATTCGAGGACACTATCTGTTCAAATACTAGCTTACTTTTTAAGTTCGTTCCATTGTTGTCTATGACTGATTAGTAAAGCCCAGATATAGTAGTACTTTAGACTCCTAAAATGATCTTTAAATTTAACATGTTCGTCCCAATCTTCTCCATATAATTCGGTTAATCGCTTTTTACATTTTTCTTGAGATCCACTGTAATTTGTAGCCTCCCAACAAGATTTAGCAAGCAACATTTCTTGAAGTGTACATAATCCTTGTAGTTCTAATGTGGACAGACTATGTAGAAGTTGGCTAATATCAGAAAGATAAGGATATTTTTCATCATGCGTCGCCCTATTACATATGCTGAGTTGCTCTTGATTTTGATCCTGCTCCCTGTTGGGTACGTCGGGGCTAATCATTTGTACGAGTTTGTTACAGATAGAATTACTATAGAAGTAAAATTTAAAAAGTAAAATGGGTGGTAGAAAGGAAACCCCTCCAACAATAATAATGCCTGCTGAAGGTGCTCCACAAGCCTTTCAAACTATAGTACCTCAGAAAAGCTATAAAGATATAGCAGAATCTACTTTGCGTACTGAAAAAGAAATTAATCGCTTAATGGGTCAAAGATACGATGAAGCAGGAACTCCCGAAGAAATAGGTGCAAGAAAAAAAGGTGTAGAAATGCAAGCAGCTGCTTCATATTTAGCTTCACTACCTAAAGGACCTGCAGATGAAAGATTTAAAGAAACACCTAGAGCATTCCCAATAAAATCAAATAGAAGAGCAACTTTTGACACAGTTCCAGGATCAATGTCAGGCTTTGGTTCTACAAGACCGGGAACAGGTAGACCACCTACAGGTGGTGCAAGTGGGCAAATAAGCACTATGCCAGTGCAAACTGATCCGGCAAAAGAGGCTGCAAAGAAAAGATTTGATGAATCTAAGAAGGCTTATGAAGCTGCATTAGAAAAAGCTAAGAAAACACCTAGATCATTTATGGCTGAGACTAAAGATCCCTCATATGCTCAGAATCCTGATAGTATGTTTATTCCACAGATAATAAACGCTCCAGATAAGTAAATAAATTAAATATTTCCAAAATTTACGGTACTTGTAACTTGCTGAGCAGTTACTAATCCAAAATCAATTTGTTCTGTTAGACTTTCCCTTACAAATCTCCAATCTAAAACTGAAACATTTAATCCTATAGAGTATGTAGTTTCTATATATCTAATATCATTAGTTATAACAAATAAGTATTTACCTTTTTTTAAACTTGTAGATGGATAGTCATCAAGAATTGCTGCAGTATCATCTTCTGCATAATCAATAGCTGAATCATGAAATACATAACCATCATCATTTATTGGTAATTCTTGCCTATGACCATTTTCATCTATCTCATAAAATGCAAGTAATGTATTTCTATTAGTTTGATCTTCATAAGAAGTTCTAGAAAACTCTTGAGTGAATTGAACTGTTCTAGGTAAACTTAAATTCATTTCATAGAATGTACTTTGTTTTCTTGATAAACCACCATGTGTATTAGATATAATTTGTGTTTTGAATATTGATGAAAAATCTCCTAAATTTATAGGATTATTTAAATTATCTCCTTGTTCTGCAGGTTTTGGATCAGATCCAAAATAAGAAGTAGGACCATAAGCTGTAGGTCCACCACCTCCTGTAGGATATGATTCAACTGTTCCTAAATTAAAAAATCCTAAATTACTTGGAATA
>LULW01001176.1_pt1 | contig 11625 bp, 10 predicted proteins | sample 729531 | NCBI WGS metagenome assembly LULW01 (sample SAMN03860279, study PRJNA289734) | marine metagenome | biome: seawater column; feature: ocean; material: water; isolation source: Red Sea water column Station 108 - depth 10m | place: Saudi Arabia: Red Sea | collected 2011-10-15 | depth 10 m | reverse complement strand
CTTTAGAACTGTATCAAACATTTGGAATGACAAATTCTTTTTTATATATTTTAGTAAATGTACTTTTATGCTTGAGTGCTACTTACTTGGGCTATAAGATTTCTTAGATGTCGGAAGAAAAAACTATCTTTCAAAAGATAATAGATAAAGAAATACCATCCACTACTCATTATGAAGATGATTTATGTATTGTTATTGAGGATATAAATCCCAAGGCTCCAATACATTTACTTATTATTCCAAAAAAACCAATTCCAAAATTATCAGATGCCTCTGAGGAGGATGTATCAATTCTCGGACACTTGATGTTTATCGTTGGAGAGATGTCTAGAAAATTTGAAACAGAAGATTCATTTAACGTCGTAATAAATAATGGAGCCTCAGCCGGGCAGACTGTCTTTCATCTTCACTTACATTTATTAGCTGGAAGAGATTTCTCTGATTTATTCCCAGCTTAATCAGCCCATTCTCTTTAAGGCTTCAGTAGTCTGATAAATTTCTTCCATTCTAGTCCTGATACTTTCACTTACCTCGAAGAAGTTTGTAGCCAGTTTTGATGCCTCTCTAAGCTGCATGATTGCTGCTTCAAATCGCCCCGTTAAAAAGAAGTACTCAGCTCTAGACCTATGCAATCCAATAAGGTTATTTGAGAAGCCTTGCACTTCTGCTAACTCATACCAAACGAAAGGGTCGGTAGGTCTTTTTTTTGAAATGTCATTTAAAATTTCTTCAGCTTCATCATATTTTTTATCTCTGAATAACGCTTTAGATAACAACAGGGAAATTGAATAATTATTAGGATGTAGGGAAATAAGGTTTTTTCCTAAAGAAACACTCTCAAGGATATTTCCAGCCTTCATGTGAGCTTCCATTAGGGATATTTGAAGATTGATATTGATAGGATCTAATTCTATGCATTCTCTTATTAACGAAAAGGCTTTTGAATAGTCTTTATTATTTAGATACGCAAGGTGAAGGCCATACTTTGAAATAGTCTCATCTTTTTTTGTTTTTGCTTTTCTAAGTTCGCTGGAATATTTTCTTATTAAACCTCTAGGATTTTGCTCTATTCCGCTTTCAATTCTTTTTTTTACTAGATGAAAGTCAACTGAATCTCTGTAAGATACAAATGAGTTTTTTTCTAGAAACTCAGTTTCCCTTATCCTGGCATCAGTAATACGATCCTTAGGAAATGGATGTGTCCTTAAGTAACCAAATTGATCTTCAGAATTATTACGAGAGAGATCCTGAAGTATCTTAAACATCCTTCCTTGTCCCTTGGGATCAAAACCTGACTTGACAAGATTATTGAAGCCTATTCGATCTGCTTCTTGCTCATTAGAGCGAGTGAAATTAGTATTTAATTGTTGCATCAAGGCTGGTCCAGTTATGATCGCCTGAGGATTATTAGATGCAGCCGCCAAAGCTATGCTTCCTAGAATCATTAGAGCATTTGCCAAAGGCGATCCTCTATTTTGACTTCTTGCATAATGTCTCTGGCTTAAATGAGCTAATTCATGAGTCATAACTGACGAAAATTCAGACTCATCATTTGTGTAAAAGAATAAACCAGTATTAATCCCTATTATTCCTCCAGCCGCTGCAAAGGCATTTATAGACTTATCATCAATGATAATGAATTCAAATCTTCTGTCTTTAACTTGTGAATTCTCTGCTAGCCTATATATCAAATCTTCTATGTATGACCTCACAAGAGGATCGGAATGCTCTTTAGCTTGCGATCTGAAAAGAGATAGCCATAATCTCCCCATTTCAAATTCACCAGATAACGACACAGATGCGGACGATCTATCTCCTAAAACTGGTAAATCATCCTGAATGTCCTGTGCACTCGAGAAAGATAGAACTACTAGAGTTAAAAATAAAAAAAATCTCTTCACAATAACAGTATAATTACTTTTGATTACTAGAAAACAAAATAGTTCAAAAGTTTATGGCTTCATATTTTAAAAATCTTATTGATAAATATTTTCATACGGAAGATCAAATTTCTTTATCAATTTTATTAGTTTTTATAGGAATTATAGTGATTTTTTTCGGTTCAATTCTTACGCCTTTATTTATAAGTGCTCTTGTTGCATATTTATTAAACAGTGTAGTTACTGCTACTGAAAGAAGAGGGTTTTCAAGACCGATAGGTCTAACTATTTCGATAACTTTGTTTTTTGGTCTATATCATTAGGAGTAGGTACTCGAATAGCTGTTCCATCTAGTTTGCCTTTTAATTTTGGTAATACTGGACAATTATTTGCCCGATCAGAAGGTGCACAAATAACTAATATTCTTGAGCAAACCCTTTTACAGCTAAATGCTGGGTTTTCAGCAGCAATGAGTGCCCTTGTTTATTTGGTGCTAATTCCTTTTTTAGTATTCTTCTTTTTAAAAGATAAGAAGCAAATGCTTGAGTACGTTGCTTATTTTCTTCCTAGCGATAAAAGTTCAGCCTCCAAAATCTGGATAGAGCTGGATTCTCAGCTTTTTAAGTATCTTCGAGGTAAGGTTCTTGAATTAATCATTGTAGGGATTGTTACAACAACCGCATTTTCTATACTCGGTGCCAATTATTCTCTTTTACTTGGCATATTGGTTGGGTTATCGGTTTTGATACCATTATTTGGTGCTATTTTTGTAACGATACCTGTCGCTATCGTTGGCTATTTTCAATGGGGCTTGGATATGAATTATCTAATTTTCCTAGCTACTTATCTGATCATTCAAGCTCTAGATGGGAATGTTCTATTCCCGCTCTTGATTGGAAGAGAAGTAAATCTCCACCCAGTTTTAATTGTTTTGGCAATACTTATTTTTGGAGGAATTTGGGGATTTTGGGGAGTTTTATTGGCGGTCCCATTAGCTACTGCGATAAGAGCAGTTATAAAGTCTTGGCCTGCAGTTAATAATTAACTTTTTAAATATTCTTCAAGAGTTTCTAAGACCTCTTGCGCATGTCCAGGAACCTTAACTTTCCTCCATTCCTTGATTAACTTATTATTTGAATCGATTAAAAAAGTACTCCTTTCTATTCCCATATATTTTTTTCCGTACATACTTTTTTCCTTAATAACATCAAATAATTTACAAAGTTTTTCCTCAGGATCACTTATTAGTTCAAAAGGAAATTTAAATTTTTCTTTAAAATTTTCATGAGACTTTAAGCTTTCTCTTGAGACGCCGAAAATTTCTGCATTTACATCTTTAAACTTTTTGTAAAGGTCCCTAAAATTTTCTCCCTCAGTCGTGCATCCGGGAGTATTATCTTTAGGATAGAAATAGATCACTAAATTCTTTTTATTATTTTTTAGATCAAAAACAGAATCATTTGTAGCATCTGCCTTAAAAGTTGGAATTTTTTTACCTTCAATAATTTTTCCCATTTTTTTCCTCTTAAAAAAGTAATTTATTTAAGTCAATAATATACAATTCAACTTTGCAAAAAGAAATATGTTAGTTAAGGGAAGTATAGTAGCAATTGTGACTCCTATGAAGGCAAACGGAGACCTTGATCTGGATGCTCTTGATAAACTTGTGGATTTTCATATTGAGTCAGGAACTAAAGGAATTATTGCGGTTGGTACAACAGGCGAATCTGCTACTTTGGAAGTTTCAGAACATATTTCGGTTATTGAAAGAATAGTCAAAAAAGCAGATAAAAAGGTTTTTATTTTTGCTGGAACGGGTGCTAATAGTACAAAGGAAGCAATATACTTGAGTATGGCAGCTAAAAGTGCTGGTGCCGATGCTTCTTTATCTGTTACGCCTTACTACAACAAGCCAACACAAGAAGGTCTATTCCAACATTACACTCAAATAGCAGATCAAGTTGAATTTCCTCAAGTGCTTTATAACGTTCCAGGAAGAACTAGTTGTGATTTATTGCCTGAAACTATAGCCAGGTTAGCACCTCATGAGAACATTTTAGGAATCAAAGAGGCCACGGGGGATCTATCAAGATTAGAAAAACTCAAAAAATTAATTAGCGATGAAACTTTTTTTCTATACTCAGGTGACGATGCCACGGCAACAGACTTTATTCTAAATGGAGGCCATGGAAATATTTCGGTTACTGCCAATGTTGTGCCCGATTTAATGTCTAAGTTATGTGATTTTGCTCTTGAAAAATCTTCAGAGGCAAAGGTTATAGAAAATAAAATTTCTAATTTAAACGAAATGCTTTTTTTAGAATCTAATCCAATACCTGTAAAATGGGCTTTAAGTAGAATGGGCTTGATAGATATTGGAATTAGATTGCCTTTAACTAACCTTTCTAAAGAGCATCAACAAACCTTGCAAGAGGAATTATTAAAACTTGAGTTAATTTGAGATGAAATTTTTTGTATTACTTTTAATATTAGCTAGCTGTGTTTCTGATCCATCCAAACAATCTAGAAATGCATATTTATTAGAGGAAGAAGATAACACTTTGTCTGAAGTCATTGAGGACATTACAATTCTCTTAGATTTGTATCCTATAAATGGCGAAATAGATAAAGAGAAATTAAGTTATGAGATTCAAAGACCAAGACAGTTTTTTTCTTCAGGAAGCAATAATGAAATAAGACTCCATAAACTGGGTCAAATTAGATGGTTATATGTTGAGTCATTGCCTAGCTCAGTATGGCCGATTCTTAATCAATATATTGAAAACGAAAATGATTTATCTATTAGGATTTCTGATCCAGATGAAGGAGTCATTGAAACAGAAATTTTCAACAGAAAGGATAAAGAGGTCAAGTATCGATTTAAAGTTGAACATGGAATAAGACAAGCCAGCACTGAATTATTTTTTACTGAGCTTGTTAAACAGGAAAATGATTGGGCTATTCTGGATAATGATAATTCTGAAGCAGATGAATTTTTAAGGAAGTTACTGGATTATTTTTCTTCAGCTACTGTTTCTCAAGGTACTTCCTTAGTTGCCTTAAACTTAAATCAAGGCAGAAAGTCTGAGGTAATCAATACGAATGATGGAAAATCATATATCAAACTGAGCATAGGTTTTGCTAGAACTTGGGCAGCTCTTAACAGAGCTCTTAAAGAGGCAGCAATTAATGTTAAGGATCTAAATAGAGAAGAGGGCTATGTTTTGATTAATTATGGGTTGCCTGAAGAAGAGGGAATCCTCGCAAGACTAAGAAAAAGTGAGCCTAAAGAGTATAAAATTATTGTAAGATCATCATCAGAAGATCTAACTCAAATAATGTTAGATTCAGAAGAATGGAATGATGAGCTTGAAAGTCTTCTATCTGAAATTAATCAATCTCTCTCTTAAAAAATAATTATGAAAAAAATAGAACTTTTATCGAGCGGCAAGGCAAAATCTTTATATACCACTGAAAATTCCGATCAGCTTATTATGGAGTATAGAGATGACACTTCTGCTTTTGATGGAAAAAAAATCGAAAAACTTGCTGGCAAAGGGACTGTAAATAACAGATTTAATGCGCATGTTATGCAACAAATAGAAAAATCTGGCATACCTACCCATTTCATAGACGAGGTTTCAGAAAATGAAAGCCTTGTTAGGAAGTTAGAAATGGTTCCAATTGAATGTGTTGTGAGGAATATTACAGCTGGGAGCATATGCAAAAGATTGGGGCTTGAAGAAGGCATGGAGTTAAATCCTCCAACGTTTGAATTTTTCTATAAAGATGATGAGCTAGGCGATCCGATGGTAAATGAATTTCACATTATTTCCTTTAATTGGGGAACTGAGGAAGATATAGAAGAGATGAGAGAATTAACTTTTAAAGTTAATGACGTTTTAAAAAAAATGTTTGCAGATGGAGGGTTATTGCTTGTCGATTTCAAACTCGAGTTCGGGAGACAAGATGGAAAAATGTACTTAGGCGATGAGATGACTCCTGATGGTTGCAGAGTGTGGGATGCTGAGACAAGAAAGAAGCTTGATAAAGATAGATTTCGACAAGGCTTGGGCGACGTAATTGAATCCTACCAAGAAATAGCCTCAAGAATAGGAGTTAGTTTAGAAAACTAATTTAAACCCTCGTTGATTGTCTTCAGTTTGTCTGATCCTGGGCAAAGCTCTTCCTCGTTAAGCATATTTAGAGGCTTGTCGATGGCGTTTAGAGTTTCGTATAGATCAGGAGCTTTAGTGTCAATATATAAAAGCCCCGTTGCAACTTTGCCCTCATCATTTTTCTCTCTGACGGTATTCAATGCGAGATTAGCATCAGTTGGATCATAACTACTGTCTAACTTTTCTAAAGACATTTTTGATCCATCATGTAAATTTACCTCAACAGTCTCTCCCTCTTCATAGTTTGCTGTGATTTCTTTACCTAAAGGAACAAAATCTACCTTACCCAAAGCATCATTATGTTCTCTGATGTGATCATAACTTTTTGTTGAAGCATCATGATTATTAAAAGTTACACAAGGACTAATTATGTCTAGTAGAGCAAATCCTTTATGTTGAAAAGCTCCCATTATTAATGGAACTAGTTGTTCCCTGTCACCAGAAAAACTTCTTGCAACATAACTTGCTCCTAGTTGAATAGCCAAAGCAGCCAAATCAACAGGCGGGAAGGGATTTTCTTCTCCATATTTATTGGGAGAGTCTTTATCGTTAGTTGCAGAAAATTGACCTTTTGTCAGACCGTAAGTTCCATTATTCTCAACGATATAAGTCATATCTACTTGTCTACGTATTGCATGAACAAACTGACCCATACCAATTGATGCGCTATCCCCATCTCCAGATACTCCTATATATAAAAGGTCATCATTTGCACAGCTAGCCCCAGTTGCAATTGACGGCATTCTCCCATGGACAGAATTAAAACCGTGAGAATCATTTAAAAAATAAGCTGGTGCTTTTGAAGAGCATCCTATACCTGACAGCTTTGCAACCTTATATGCTTCTATATTCAACTCAAAGCATGCATCAATAGTATATAAGTCATGACTAAATCTTTTCTGGTTCACGTTCTCTAATTTTCTTTGCTATGAAATTTGCTTCAATAGGTTGACCATTGAACCAAACCAAAGATCTGAGCTTTTCTGCAGATATTCCACCTTCAGCCATAAGCAAGGTTCTCATCTGACTATCTCTATTTTGTTCTACAACATAAACATAATCATGCTTTTCAATGAAATCCCAAACATCTAAATTGAAAGGAAAAGCTTTCACTCTCATCAGGTCTAACTCTATACCTTCTTCTTTAAGCATATCTCTTGCTTCTATCATTGCAGCAGACGTACTACCGTAATAAATAACACCGGAGCAATTTTTTTTATCTGAAAGTATTATTTCAGGATCAGGGACTAACTCAGAGGCTGTTTTGAATTTTTGGACTAGCCTTCTTAGGTTGGTTGCATTTATTTCACCATCCTCAGAATATCTAGCGTACTCATCATGGGAAGTTCCTCTTGTAAAATATGCCCCTTTGCTTGGATGAGCTCCTGGATAAGTTCTGTAACAAATACCATCACCATCCACATCATGATATCTTCCAAATTTTTCTTCCATTTTTTCCAAAGCCTCAAAGTCCAACACCTTACCTCGATCAAACTTTCTGGAATCATCCCACTCCAATTCATCGACAACCCAGTCATTCATCCCCATATCAAGATCTGTAACAACAAAAACAGGAGTTTGTAGCCTATCTGCTAGATCAAAGGCCATTGCAGAAAATTCAAAACATTCTTTTGGATCTTCTGGAAGAAGCATTACATGTTTAGTATCACCATGAGAAGCATAAGCACAAGCCAAGATATCCGATTGCTGTGTTTTTGTAGGCATACCAGTGGATGGACCTCCTCTTTGAACATCAAACACTACAACTGGAACTTCAGCAAAATATGCCAGACCAAGAAATTCACTCATTAACGAAATTCCAGGACCACTGGTCGCAGTGAACGATCTAGCTCCATTCCAGTTGGCCCCGATAGCCATGCCAATAGCAGACAATTCATCCTCTGCCTGAACGCTTGCATAGAGGTTTTTTCCAGTTTTTTCATCAACTCTAAATTTTTTAGCGTATTTTTCAAAACCTTCTGCTAACGAAGTCGAAGGTGTTATGGGATACCAAGCGCAAATAGTTGCTCCTCCATAAACAGCTCCCAATCCAGCTGCTTCATTCCCACTAATAAGAATTTTTCCATCATTCTTATCCATCCTTTCCAGCGTCAAACCAATTGGATAAGGCAAATTATTTAAAACGTAGTCCCTTCCAATATTAAGAGCTTTAAGATTTGGCTCGATTAAGTTCTTTTTAGAAGCAAATTGTTCAGATATTAGTTCTTCAAAAATTTCATACTCCATATCTAGAAGTACAGACAAGGCACCTACATAGGCAATATTTTTGAACAAGGCTCTTTGCTTTGCATTCGTAAAGGACTCAACACAGAGGCTAGTGAGGGGAATTTCTATTACGTTAATATCATCTCTATAGAAATTTCTTTTCCAAGAAGAATCATATAAAAGATATCCACCAGAGTTGAGCTCTTCAACATCTTGATTGTAACTTTGAGGATTCATCGCAACAGAGAGGTCAACACTTCCTTTACTGCCAAGATACCCATTTTTATTAATTCTGATTTCAAACCAAGTAGGTAATCCTTGAATATTTGAGGGAAAAATATTTTTTGGACTTACAGGAATACCCATTCTGAAAACTGCTTTAGCAAACATTTGGTTAGCACTCGCTGAACCAGAGCCATTCACATTTGCAAATTTAATTACAAAGTCATTCTTAGAAACTAAGGAATCAAAAGTTTGAAGTTTTTCCATTATGCAACTTCCTTGTATTTTTTCTTATCTTTCGAATTCAAAGTTTGAGCTTCTGTGTAAGAAAACTTTTGAATATCCCAGGCTCCAGTAGGACATCTTTCTGCACAAAGCCCACAGTGAACACAAACATCTTCGTCCTTAACCATTACCCTGCCAGTTTTGAGTTTGTCTGAAACATATAAACTCTGATCTAAATTTACCGCTGGTATTCTAAGACTTCCTCTAACAAATTCTTCAGTACCGTTATCAGTGAAGTTAATACAATCGGTAGGGCAGATATCAACACAAGCATCACACTCAATGCAGAGATCTTCTTTAAACACTGTCTGCATATCGCAATTAAGGCATCTTTGAGCCTCATCTAGTGCAAGTTGTTCGTCGTACCCTAGCTCAACTTCTACTTTTAAACTTTTCAGTGCTTCGGAATGATCAGCATGAGGAACAATGTTTCTATCCTCTTGAGAGATATCATTATCATATGCCCATTCATGAACACCCATTTTCTGACTCACAAGATTTGTTAGAGGATCAGGTCTATCAAGAAGATCAACTCCGTTACAATAGTTATCAATCGATATAGCAGCTTGATGACCATGAGCTACTGCCCAAATAATATTTTCGGGCCCCCATGCTGCATCACCACCAAAAAAGACCTTTGGTAAAGTTGATTGCATTGTAGTTTTATCAACAATAGGCATATCCCATTCACCAAACTCCATTCCAATATCTCTTTCAATCCAATCAAAGGCATTATCTTGACCAATTGCTAATAAAACGTCATCGCACTCAATGACTATTTCCTCGCCAGTAGGAACCATCTTTCTTTTTCCATCATCGGAATATTGGGGTGCTACTTTCTCGAACTTAACTCCCTTAAGTTTTCCATTGTCATCTACAACAAATTCTTTGGGAGAAGTGTTTTCAAGAATAGGGATTCCTTCATCTATAGCTTCTTCAATCTCCCAATCTGAAGCCTTCATTTCTTCGAAAGGACTTCTTACAGTAACTTTCACATCTTCAGCTCCTAACCTAATGGCTGTCCTGCAGCAATCCATTGCAGTATTTCCACCACCAATTACAACTACTTTTTTCCCAATAGAAGATATGTGTTCAAAAGCGATACTAGTAAGCCAATCAATACCAATATGAATATTTTCAGATGCTTCATCTCTTCCGGGAATATTTAAATTTTTCCCTTTAGGTGCTCCTGTACCTACAAAAACAGCATCAAATTTTTCATCATCTACAAGAGACTTCATGCTTTTAATTTCAGTATTGTTAACAAACTTCGCACCCATTTTGATGACTCTATAAACTTCCTCATCTAAAACTTCTTCAGGTAATCTAAAAGATGGAATATTGGTTCTCATTAACCCACCAGGCTTAGGATCTTTTTCAAATACCGTTACCTCGTAACCTAAAGGTAATAGATCTCTAGCTACAGTCAAAGAAGCAGGGCCACCACCAATCAAAGCAATGTTTTTTCCATTTTTTTCAGACGGAATCTCAGGAAGAAGAGTATCAAAGTCTTCTTTATTATCGGCGGCAACTCTTTTTAATCTGCAAATTGCTACCGGTTCTTCATGTGTTCTAGATCTTCTGCATGCTGGCTCGCAAGGCCTGTCACAAGTTCTTCCAAGAATTCCAGGAAAAACATTTGATTTCCAATTAAGCATGTATGCATCGGTATATTTTTTTTGAGCAATCAGTCTAATATATTCAGGAACATTGGTATGAGCAGGGCAGGCCCACTGACAGTCAACAACTTTATGAAAATACTGAGGATCAGATATATCTGTTTTGGGCATGTACTCGCCTATAGGAACGTCTGATTTACCAGAAATATCCTTTGATGGTTTAGAATTTTCCAAAAGGTTTTTTTCGGTATTGATAACGTCTCTAAACTCTTGGACAATTTGATCTCTCTTTAAAATTGCCTCGTCTAGATTTGAGGTTCCTGTGGTTTGCCTCAGATCATAACCTAACTTATCTCTTAGAGCTTTTGGAACTGAAAGTTTTACCCACCAAGTATTATGCCTTTTATAAAGATACTTGTTTTTGCTCATGATTCTGTACCTATAATCATTTAATTTGATTAGAGTGTACCTTATTTTTTTTCAAAGGTACATATGAAGATATAAAAGATCTTCTAAGAGGCTTATAATATGGGTATTTGATCTATTTTCCAGTTTCTTTATAATTAAAAGTTATAAAGTAGTCTATTAATGTACCTTTTTTCTTTACTCTGTACCTGAATGAGAATAGAATACACACAAATTTATTGGTAGGTAATTTTGAAACAAATTTATTTAGATTATGCATCAACTACTCCTGTAGAAGAAGGCGTCGTTAAAAAGATGACAGACTTTATGTCCTTCGATGGGAATTTTGGGAATCCTGCTTCCAGATCTCACTCCTTCGGTTGGAAAGCTGATGAAGCAGTTGAAGAGGCAAGAAATAATCTTGCAACATTAATTGGTTGTGATCCAAGAGAAATCATTTGGACTTCAGGTGCTACTGAATCTGATAACCTAGCAATCAAAGGCGCAGCAAGATTTTATAAGAATAAAGGCAATCATCTCGTCACTTCAAAAATAGAACATAAAGCTGTTCTTGATCCCTTCAGGCAACTTGAAGAAGAAGGTTTTGAAGTTACATATTTGGAGCCAAACTCATCAGGAGAGATCACTGTTGAACAAGTTGCAGAAGCAGTCACTGATAAAACAATATTAGTGTCACTCATGCATATGAACAATGAATTAGGAACGATTACTGATATTGATTCAATAGGTGAACTAACTAGAAGCAAAGGAGTAATCTTGCATGTTGATGCAGCCCAAAGTATAGGGAAG
>LULW01000332.1_pt1 | contig 11678 bp, 19 predicted proteins | sample 729531 | NCBI WGS metagenome assembly LULW01 (sample SAMN03860279, study PRJNA289734) | marine metagenome | biome: seawater column; feature: ocean; material: water; isolation source: Red Sea water column Station 108 - depth 10m | place: Saudi Arabia: Red Sea | collected 2011-10-15 | depth 10 m | reverse complement strand
TAATGCATCACCTGCCGCGGCTCCTATTAATGTATTTTGAACACCTGTAGTAACATTAAGACCTGTATTATATCCTACAGCAACATTATATCCATTGCCATTAAAATTTAAATTTTGTAAAGCATTTCTACCTATAGCAGTATTACGACTACCTGTATCTTCTGTACTTAAAGAACTACGCCCTATAGCAATATTATCAACACCTGTTGATATAGCGTCACCAGCTTCATAACCTATAGTAATATTACCTGATCCTGAATTAATAGAAGTACCAGCATTTCTACCTATTGCTACATTGTGATCACCACTAGTTAAAGCGTCTAAGGCACCTATACCTACACCTACATTATTTTGTGCGTTATTAATTACACCTGTGTTACTGTGACCAATTAAAAGTGATCCTGTGAAGTTAGTTCCTTCGGATTTAAATCCTAAGGCTGATGTTGTACCACCGTAAAGTTCCGTGAAGTTGTCATTACAAATGTCAAATGCTTCCCTGAGCGTAGAGCCAGTTCCATCATTAGCACTTGTACCTATGTTTATAGATTGTTTAGCCATGTGTTATGTGTTACATTTGGTTAGCATCAGCTGAGAAAAGAGTTGAATCAGCTTTCAGTTCAGTAAAGTCTGCGCGCAGATTAAATGCGTTTGTTCTAGTGTCAGCATTGATTATCTGCTCACTGTATACTATGTTTGATTTTATACCTAATAAAGCCATGCTCTAGTATATAGCCATTATGTCATCAGCAGTAGTTGCAAATGCAAATACTCTGTCAACCTCAATTGGTAAGAAAGAACCAGCTGCTATATTTTGAAATACTATTGGTCTGTGTATTTCATATGCTTCACCGCTAGCCATAATATCTGAATTACTATTAGCAGCATCTACTAAACTAAGTGTAGTATCACTGTCTACAGCTCCTACAAAAGCAACTGTACCATCAGTAGTATTAACTACTAAATCTCTAACTTGAACTGTACTTGTAAAGTTTTGTGTAGAATCAACTAACTTGTTTGTTGTAGCGCTTGATGTAGCACCACTGTCTACTATTTTCTTTTGACCAGAAAGGTTAACACATATATTACCAGCTGTGCCAATATAAATACCCGCACCTCTTTCAGTGTGCTCAACTGTTGAAAGCTCATTTAAATCTTTTGTATTATCTAAATAGTTTATAGCAGCACTACCAATAGTACTCGCGTCTTTTAAAACTACAGCTTTTCTAACTGTTTGTACACCTGGTAATGATGGTGCTCTGTAAGAGTGTGGACTACCTGTTATATCTCCGTATGCCATTTTTTGTTTGTTTAATTGTTATTATCTTTGTTAACTAAGTTTATTGCTTTTATCATAACTTTGTCAGAATATGATTTACCTTCCATTATTTTATTTCTACGTAAACTAGTTGGTAAATCTTCTTGACCAAGTAACATCCTGTATATCCTACTAATAAGTTGGCTACATTTAAATGATGTTTTATATATTGTATATTTTTGAGTTGTGTTGTTTCTTTGTCGCCAAACAGTTATCCAGCCATCACGCCTTAAACGTTCCCAACGATTTTTATCCCATGAAAAAGTATAAACTCCGTCTATATAATCTTTTCTTGTAAACAGCTCCATACAATCAAAGTAAATTAGAAGTTCGAGATCAGCATCTTTTAACTTATTTGTTTTACAAGCCCATTTACGTATAATACGATAATGCTTAAACAAACCTATGCTTCTAAGATCTTTGGCTTCTAATTTTCTCATAAGACAATAACAACGTCTTGCTGTTTTATTACAAGAAATATATTTTCATCTATTTCTACATTAAAACCAGCATGTTTATCGTAGTATATATTGTCATCAGCTTTAACGCCTTGAACTAAACTACCAACGCTTTTCACAACACCCTGTCTATATCTTATGTCTTCTTTTATTTTATCTGTAAGAAGTAAACCACCTTTTGTTTTAGTTGGTTTTTGTTTTACTTCTTCTATAACTAAATAATTACCTACTGCCTTCATTCTTCTCTCATATTACTAATTACACAATCAGTTGATAATATAGTAGTAGCAACAGATACTGCATTTTTTAATGCACTTTTAGTTACAAGTAAAGGATCAATAATACCTTCATTAATCATGTTAACTGTTTCACCAGTTATAACGTTTATACCTTTGCCTTTACCTTTTTGAGGTACATATTCCAGCCCAGCATTTTTAAGTATTGTTTTATATGGATACTTTATTGCTTCTGTAAATATATTAGTACCTTCTGTTTTTTCTTTAATATTATTAGCAGCGTTTAATAAAGCTACACCACCGCCTGGAACTATACCTTCTTTTACCGCGGCTTTTGTAGCGTGTATCGCATCATCAACTCTATCTTTTTTTTCTTTAAACTCTACATCTGAGTTTGCACCTATTGATATAACTGCTACGTTACCAGATAATATAGCTAAACGTTCTTCTAGCTTTTGTGTTCTTAAACTAGGATCAAGTGTTTTAATTTGATCTTCTATAGCTTTTATTCTTTCTTTAGCTTCTTCAGGTATTTCAGCAACTTTTAAAACTGTTGATTTATTGTCAGATACACATCTTTCACATTCACCTAACATATCAGGTGTAATTAAATCTACATCATCACCATACTCTTCACTTATATGTGTTGCGCCTGTAACAGCGGCAATGTCATCTAAAAAATCTTTTTTCCAAAAGCTAAAACCAGGTGGAGCTATGACACTAGCTTTTATATTACCTTTTATTTTATTCATTACTAATGCAGCCATTGGTTGTTTTTCTAACTCACCTATTATTAGTATTGACCTACCTTGTTTAACAGCGTATTCTAATACAGTTTGTATTTTTCTTACCGATGCTATTGGTGAACTAACTAATAAAACTAAAGGCTTTTCTAGTGTAACAGTTTGTTTACCTGTGTCTGTTACAAAGTTTGCATTAGCAAATCCTTGATTTATTTGTGAACCAGAAACTAACTCAACTGTAGTATCTTCTGATTTAGTATCAGGGTCCATCATTACAGTGCCATTTTTACCAACTTGTTTAAAAGCTTCACCAATTACTTTGCCTAAACTTTCATCATTGTTTGATGATATTGTAGCTACTTGATCTATCATATCATTTTCAACTGGCACTGATATATTTTCTAAATATTCAACGGTTTTATTACAAGCTTGTTGTATATCTTGTTTTATACTTCTCAAACTATCACTACCTTTATTTTTATAAGCTTCACTTAATATAGCGTGAGCTAATACTGTAGCAGTTGTAGTTCCATCACCAGCTTCACCAACTGTTTTTCTAGCTGCTTCTTTAATTAATACAGCACCTATATTTTCTACAGGTTCTCTTAAATTAACAGAGTTAGCAACAGTTACACCGTCTTTTGTAATCATGGGTCTACCCATAAAATCTTCTAATATCACACATTTACCGCTAGCTCCAAGTGTGGAGCTAACAGCATTTGTGAGTTTTTCTATACCTGCAAAGACTTTTTCTTTGGCATTACTACCAAATGTTAAAGTCTTCACAATGTCTTGTGGATTTTGCATTTAATTTAATTTAATTTAGTTAATGTTATTTAAAAGTTTTAACAACTTTAGGACCATTAAGAAACTCTACTTTTTTACCGTAGTGATCAACTGATCCGTCAATAGCAGCTTCAGCGCCATCAACTGTTTCTCTTCTGGTTACATCAATCCAAGTATCTTCTTCCTCAGGATGTTGGTACTCGGTTTGGTAAAAACCATTTGGTAACTGGGTTATTCTCCAGTTTGTTTTGTCAGCTAAATGCTTCCAAAATTCAACGGTTTCTTTGGAAATTTGTGGTTGACTATTCCACGTTTTAGTCGAATAAAAAAATGTCATTGGTTTTGGTTTTAATTAAACATTTGGTTTTGCCCTTAACCGGGCCGGTTATTTTTCTCCGCAAGGCTTGCCTGTAGCAATATTAACCCAGCGCTCCTTCTGAAACCAGTCACGTAATGTAGCACCTTTTTTACGAGCACCTTTTACATTAGACGAACTAGCTCTTTTATATTTTCCTTGAGCAGCAGCTTTACGTTTAGCACGTATTACTTTTTGCCTTTCAGCTTTGCTCATACTTTTATATTTATTGTATGGTAAACAAACTTTCTTGGTGCCACCACCCTTTACTTTACTTCTTGGCATTTCCTAATCTTTTGCTTACTTTATTTCTAGCACATACCATTTTTTTAGCATAGCTAGGATTACGTTTTCTATTAAAGACAACTTGTTGGTTTAAGCTGCCGATAATTGCTCGCTTATTACCTTTTCTACTTTTAATCAGCCAGCTAGCTAATTTATCACAGGATAAACTCTTGAATTTACCCTTAGCATCAGCGTATTTACTATCTTTCCACTCAGGACGTTTATGCTTTGCCATGTTTTCTACGTATTGCCATTTTACATTTTTTAGCTATAGCTGCTTGTTGTTTTTTACCAGCAACTTTAGATCTTTGCTCTACTACAGTTAATATTTGTATTTTACGAGCATAAGGTTTATTAATTCTTTTTACTTTAGCACATGTTGCTCTAGCATCAGCTGGCGTTGCAAATTTAATCTTGACTGTATCTTTTGGATTTTCGTCAGTATATAATCTTCTACCAGAACCTTTTGGTTTTTTACCTGTTCCCTTTTTTGGATCCGCCATGTCCGCAATTTTGCATGTTAATAAACCAGTTAGCTAACTGTACGTCTCGTTTTGTAGCATCTCTACGTGACTTTAGCTTTTTAACTTTACCACAAGTAACATCACCACCATATAGTTTATTTATTCTAGCTTTTAAAACCCCTCTATATGCTTTAGCCATTACTTTTTAATTTTTCTACAACTACCAGGTGAAAAAGGTTTTTTACCTTTTACAGGCGCATAACCTGGCCAGCATCTACCTTTTTTCTTACCTTTTTTCATTGTTATTTCTTTTTTGACCTACCCATTTTACTAGGTCCGCCAGCCTTAGTACATCTCACGCCCCAGCCAGAAGCATAAGCGCTAGGCCATACTTTAAATTTTCTTTTTGCCGCTGCTTTGCACGGTCCGCTAATTTTACCCATTATTTTTTATATTTTCTTTTACCTGCTTTGCAATGAAACTTCATAGGTTTTTTAGGTTCTCCTTTATTATCTCTTTTACTTCTTAACGCTGCAAAATCAGCGCCAGTTATAGCATCAAATGGTTCTGCCATTTTGGCTATTTTCATTTGAGCAGGTGTTAATTTTTTATCAGCCATTACTTGTTGTTTTTACGAGAGTATGGAAACATCATATTCATTGCTTCGCGTCTACCTTCACAACCACAAGGTATATTTAAACCTTGCGATACAGTATCAACCATTCGTTTAATACCGGTTGCTTTAGTGAATTTATGTATACTATCTCCTAATCCTCTTGATTTCATATTTATTATTTAACATTTCCATCTACGTCTTGCAGCTAAACCTCTTTTACTTTTCCAGTTTCTTGATCTAGCGCAAAATGATTTACGTCTTTTAGCATCTTTGCTACCAGGTTTTACTTTACCTGTAACTGCAGTTTTTAATTTACTACCAGGGTTTTTACGTCTATATTCGGCTACACCCTTTTTAGTCATACCTGCACCTTCTTTTACAGTACGAAAGTTACGACCTTTACCTTTAGTCGTACGCCTTGGCTCATTACTTTTTGGCATGTAATTTTTGTATTGCAAAGTTAAATGATAAACTTGCTCCTTTATGTGGAACAAACTTGCCTTTGTGTTTCATTAATTTTGGAGCGCCTTTACCAGACTTCATCCAATGATAACCTTTTGGTGCTTTTACTCTCATTTCTTTTTTCTTTTAAGCGATGCCTCCCAAGGTAGATCTCTTCTTCTAGGATCTATTTGGCTATTAGGTATAACAATAGTTTTACCACTTAGTTTTGGTTTATAATAATAGTTATTAGTATCAAAACGTAAGACACCAGTTCTAATTTGTTTTAAATGACCTCTTTCATGAGCAACAGTACTAGCTTTTTGTTTTTCTGTCATTCTACCATCAATAGTTATTACACCATTCATGTCTATTTCACCTAGCACATTTTTTGGTAGGTTTTTTTCAAAAACAACAGAGCTTGGCTTAGAGTGCTTTTCACTTAAACCAAGCAGCTGTGCTATTGTCTTCATTTTAAAAGCCATTTACATTTTTTTACCGTACTGCATCATCTTCTTACCAAACTCCATCATTTTCTTACCGTACTGCATCATTTGTTTTTTACCACCTTTGTGTCCATCTTTAGGCTTTTTTACAGCTTTCTTTTTTTTATGAACATTCATTGGCTTTCTATTGCTTTTGTACTGTCCCATTTTTCCAGGCATAATTTTTAATTTTAAATGTTAATATATATATTTACGAGAACGGCGTAGCAGGATTACCAGTACATAATAATGTACCTTCAACATGCCATTTATCAGCCGCTATATTTGTTACAGTTACTTTACTACCAGCTCTACCAGTAGTAGTACCGTTAAATGTTATTTGATGAAACTCATCTGCTACTTGACTTGCAAAAGAAGCGTTAGCATCAGAAGAGTCTGTATCTACAGTTAATACAGATCCAATTAAATCTTCGTTTGTAGAATCTGCACATTGTATTCTTTTTGTTCCAGCAGTGTCGTCTAATACTATAAAGTTGAAGTATACACCAGTTAAATCACCGCCACCAGAATCTGGTAAAGTAAATGTAGCTGCTGCATCATTAAACACAAATGTTTCACCAGAATCGTTTGCTGTTAAAGTTGTATCAGCTGTAGTTGCTGTAACGTTTGTTCTAAGCCCGTATATTCTAGTATCTAAAGTACCACTAGCACCAGAAACACCAATAACTGTTTGTTGAGTGGCTGCAGTAGCGCCACTACCAATAGCAATAGCATTTGAAGCCCCACTAGCTGTATCTGCTCCAAACCCTATAATTGTATTATTACTACCTGTTGTTATAGTATCACCAGCTTGAGTACCAAGCAAAGTATTTTCATCACCACTTACAACATTTTTACCAGCTTCATAACCTAAAGCAGTATTACTTTCACCACCATTTTGATCTTTTAATGCTGAGTGTCCTACAGCTGTATTCAAACCGCTCGATGTATCTTCAGTAGATAAAGCTAAACCTCCAATAGCTACATTACTATCACTTGTTGTTATAGCAACTCCTGCTTGAGAACCAACTAATACATTACCAGTACCTGATGTTATAGCTGTACCAGCAGTGTGACCTACAGCAATATTTTTAGTACCACTTGTTAAACTATCAAGAGCTGTACCACCTAAAGCAACATTAGACGTGCCGCCACTAGTCGGTGCTACTGAATGACCAACTAATAAATTATTAGTATCTTGGAAAAAATCAACACCTGTACCAGTACCCCACTCTAACACATTGCCAGAAGATGGCACTTTTAATATTTGACCAGCACTACCTGTTGTAGTTGGAAACTCAAAATACGTGCTACCAGATGTATCCCCTATTTTTAAACTACCTTGTATATACGCGTCTTTAAATGAATATGATTGGCTACCTAAATCTACGCCATTATCATCTGCTGGATGCCAAACAGTAGTATCTGCATTACCTAATTGTACTGAGTTGTTACTAACGCTAGTTGCATTATAACCTATCACTACTTGATTATCTGCGCCACTACCAGAAACATTTGCTGCGCTACCAATAACTATATTGCTATTACCTGTTGTAAGGGCAGCAGCTGTATTATTACCTATTAATGTATTTCTAATACCAGTGCTTACCGCAACACCTGCTTCAAATCCTACAGCTGTATTATCTGTGTCAATGTTAGATGCAGGTTCTTGTGCGAATAATGCTTTATAACCAACTGCAACACCTGCATTACCATCGATATTAGTTTTACCTGCTTCACCACCAATAAATGTATTGTATTGTCCTATTGTTGTAGCAAGCCCTGCATTAGCACCAACAGCAACGTTAAATAAATCTACAGCACTTGCTGGATCTTGAGCATATAACGCTCTATAACCAACAGCTGTGCTTAAGCTACCATCAACATTTGAATATAAAGCTTGCGCGCCTAATGCTGTGTTGTATTGACCAACATCTGTTGAAAACATTGCTTGTGCACCTAAAGCAGCGTTGTAAGTACCTGTTGTAATTGCTTTACCTGTTTGCGAACCTACAAACGTTCCGTAAGTTGAAGTTGTTGCTGATTCACCAGACTCATGCCCTACAGCAACATTATGCGCAAATCCATCAGCTGGTTCTAAAGTTTTTAATGCTCTATAACCAACAGCAACAATACCATCGCCGTCTATGTTTGTTTGAAGTGCTTGAGCACCTACAACTACGTTTTTTAGTCCGCTTGTTACAGATTCTGCTGCTTCATAGCCTATAAAAGTATTTTCTGTACCTGTAGTAACAGCTGTTCCTGCTTGAAATCCTATAGCTGTATTTTTACCAAGTCCGTTTTGATTATATAAAGATTTTGTTCCTATAGCAACATTGTATTGACCAGTATCTTCACTGTATAATGATTGATAACCAATAGCTACATTATCAGTACCTGTTGTTAGACTAAATAATGAATAAGGTCCAACACCTATGTTTTTAGTTTCAGCAGCGCCGCTTGGATCATGTGATGTTAATGATCTATGTCCAATTGCTATTGAAGAACTACCATCAACATTTGAAGCCATAGCATCACTACCTATAGCCACGTTTAAACCACCAGTTGTTAATGCTGATAAAGCACCTTGTCCAATACCAACACTATCATCACCTGTGGTAATAGCATCTAAAGCTGTAACACCTATACCTATGTTGTTTGAAGCTGTGCTTGTAGTAGAGCTAGGATCGTTACCTAAAAATATAGAGTTGTTTTCTACAAGAGCATCGCTTAGTGTATTAATTGATAATGCGGCTCCGTTTATTTGTAATGAGTTAAAGTTAGCAAGACCTGAAGATGTAATTGTTGTAAACGCACCAGTTGATGCAGATTCGCTACCAATAGCTACACCATCTATTTCACCGCCGGATATATAAGCAGCTGCAGTTGGATCTGCATCAGTACCTATTTGATCTATATAAGCAATACCGTCAATATATAAATCTTGCCATTGTGCTGATGACGAACCTATGTCGTATGCGTCGTCTGTGTCAGGCACTATATTACCTGTAAATGTAGTACCAGCCGAAGTATTAGTTGTAAAGTATGATCTAAGATCAGTTAGTGAAAACAACTTAGTTGTTCCCGCGTCTGTTCCGAGTAATTTTTCTGATCCTGATATACTTGAATCTGTAGCGTATGTTTGTATTCTTGCCATTTTGTTTTTTATTATTTATTATCCTGCAGAAACTTTTAACGTTCCGCTATCATTGTATAATTGACCCGCGTTGTTTGGGTTTGACGTAGGTAAATTAGACATTATTACTTTTTGTGTTAACATTTTTATTGATACTTCACCGCCATCTAACTGTATATAATCTGTTGTACCGCCACTTCCATTATCACATTTAAATAACACGTCTCCATCATTTGTATTTTGTGTAATTTCTAAATCACCTGCATTGTTTGTTATTGTGCTTTTAGTTCCGTTATGTAATAAAGCTAAATCACCACTAGTACCTAAACCTAAACTATAGTTATCAGGTAAATGTAAATTATTATTAATACTACCACCTGTTATACCTATACCAATAAATCCAGTTGAATTTATTTGCATTGCTGTATATAGCGTGCTATCATCAGCTGCAACTTGTATGTTTAAATCTTGACCTTTTGGGTTATTAGCACTGTCTACAGTAAGTATTTTAGCTGCTACTATTTCAGCTCCGTTGTCATCAACGCCTTTAAATGTTAATGATTTACTACCTGATGATGCTGACGATGCAGCTTTACCTATAATAATATCACCTGACACTGTAGCTGTGCTAGCAACGCTTAATGTGCTATTAAATGTTACAGAACCTGTATTTGTGAGTGAACCTGACAATAATGTTGGCCAACCAATATTAGATTTTATAAAGTATTTTTCACCAGAAGGCGTAGGAAGTGAGCTTTCATCAGCCCATATAAAATAAGCGTTAGTAATATTACCAGCAGTATAGTCTAAATCAAACTTATGTAATGCTAAAGTACCTACATCACCTGTTGTTTGTGTAAACTCACTAGTTGTTGAGTATACATATGTTGCTGTAGCATCAGATTTATTTAAATGAGATCTGTTTCTTGATGCCATTAAGTATGTTACTGTCCTATTACTACCTGTTGGTTGTGATTTAGCCCAGTTATACGCTCCATATACAGCGGGTATAGTTTGATCATCACCGCTACCTGCGTCAATACCGTAATTTACAGCGCCTCCGATGCTATTTGTAATATACGATGCACCTGAAAGTTTAGCTATATTGTAATCTGCGTACAGATCATACATGTTTTGACCATCAGGTCCAGCATATTCAGCTCTGTTATATACATTGAAGAACGTATGAGTAGAAGAAGCAGGTGTACTACCATCAGATTTACTTTTTACATTGTAAAACCTTATAGGCATATACGTATCATAGTCTTCTACAGTAGAAACATCATCATCGTTCTCTTGATTTTTAGCCAAACTACCAGCATTTATACCTCTAACATACAATAATGAGTCATATATTTGTGAAGCAGTACTCGTATCATCAGTATATAACTGAAAGTACGATTTCATGCTAGGTTCAAACGTTTTATCTTTAAAAGTTGTTAGCAGTCTTCCCATGATCCTGGATTTGGATAGTTGTTATGTGGTATTGCAGCGTGTAATCCCATTATTTTCTTTTTTTAGTACCTCTACCATGTCCACCACGGTTTGCTTTAACTGAAACAAACCTTTTTTTAGTGTGATCGTAGTCTTTGTTTTTAATATTTTTACCTTTTTTTATGGCTTTTCTGCGCTTTTTTTGGTTTTCAGCGCGCATTTTTTCTCTTCTACGTGTATTTGCAGTAGCTAAGTCGCGTTTACGCTTAGCAGCCTTAGCTCTACTACTTAATTTTTGTGCCATATATTAGTTATTTGTCTACTTACTACTATTTCACACAGTTTTAAGGCAATTTAAGGTAAAGTTATAAATTATTTTTTATACAGGCATGACAATAGGGTAGTACTTATATACTTATTAAGGCTACTGTCACGTTGAGGTGTTACGAGCAGGGAAGTAAAGTGCTGCCCCTACCACTTCGTACTTATTTTGTAAAACAAAACGCATATTTTTTACCTGGGCCCCACCTGCTTTTGCATATTTTGCATAGACTTTTTACGTTTTTACTATATATTATATGACAATATGACATAACTATGTTATAAATATGACACAATGACACATTAAAAACTACTTTTACATTATGACAACTTGACACTTCGCGCAATGACATATTGACATATTAATACACTAAACAAATTATATACTTTACACAAATTAAATACGAAACCATTTAGATAATATCTATGTAACAAATAAATAATAATAATACTATGAAAAGAAAATTTACACACTACGCAATTAATACATTACTTATCTCATTAACTTCAACATTTGTAATTGGTTTTTTAAGTCTAATGTATCACTTATTATTCAATGACTACACAATAAGTTTTGGTGGATTTTAATATGCTATACACAAC
>LULW01001418.1_pt1 | contig 11722 bp, 12 predicted proteins | sample 729531 | NCBI WGS metagenome assembly LULW01 (sample SAMN03860279, study PRJNA289734) | marine metagenome | biome: seawater column; feature: ocean; material: water; isolation source: Red Sea water column Station 108 - depth 10m | place: Saudi Arabia: Red Sea | collected 2011-10-15 | depth 10 m | reverse complement strand
CTCCAGGTTTCTTACTATGGCTGCGCCCACCATGCCACGGTGACCAGCTACAAATACGGTTTTCATTTAACAAAATGTCCTTTTTGAATTCAATGCGAGGATTATCAATAATCAGCAACAATTAATCAATGCAGCTAATACTGTACCACTAACAATACCGGGCTTTACCAAATTAACTATTGAAATACGAAAGGCACATAATCTAAAAAGTGAAATAACGACGATAAGAGCGGCTTCAATTAAACTTAGTTATGGAAAACTGATGTTAGCTTATACCGCTAACAATCAAAAAATCAGGTTCCTTGCCGCGTTTTACTATTTCCACATTGTACTTAATGAGCACTTTTGCCCAACAGACTGCCCCCGTGACATAAAGATAGGGTAATCGGGTTCTGTTAAGAAGAGATTGCACAACTGTCTCGAGAATAGCCACCAGCAGTGGATGATTGGGTTTAACGGCGATTAAATTGGTACTTACACCAAACTCACCTCGCACCAATAATAATGAAGGTACAGATTGAGCCAGGTGTACGAAGCTCCGTACCGTTTCTTCGCGCATGTCAGGGAACAAATAGCCGCCGTTTTTAACTAAATAACAAAGCGTGAACACGCTTTTCTTGTCTTGTGGGTTACGCGACAAACGCCAAGCTCGCCGAATCCGCTCAGAACAGTTTTCGGCGATGTATTTTGCAGCCAAAATATGATCAAAGTGCTTTACGGAGTACTCTTTTTCTAACCATTGAAACTGTTCGTTTAACCGTGCTTGAGAGTCAACACTGGTATTTGGAGAATAAGTGATAATTGCTTTTGGTATTTTTGATTTATTGGTAGAGCTTGGGCCTCTGAGCTGAGTTCCCCAGAATAGGGTATTAAACCTTTTCAGCGTGCTTGCCAGTTCTACACCTGTATTCACGCCATTTTTAATACTCTGTTCAGTCCTTTCGTCCCAATAATCTGTCCAATACTGCCAGTGACCGTGTTTTTTTTCTCTTTGCTGATATTCCTCATCAATCAAGCACCTTGCTTTATGCCACTCATCACCTTGTTCAAACTCAGAAGACTCCAATACACAAGCAACGCTATAGCGAACACAGGATTGCTATTTGCATAAAATAACTTCGCTATCTTAAACAGCAAGTCATGCTCTAGAGGACAAAAAGCAAAAGTAACCAAACATTGGAAAACACTGTCACTTTGATTGAGCAGTTGTAACTTTTCCAACATAAAAACCACTATGTACCTGGGTAATTCGCCAATTCTTTTTGCCAATAAACGATAACACTCAACCACAGAATCATAGCGTTGCTCAGCAATAGCGATATCAATTTCGAGCAGTTGCACTTCGCCAAAAAGGTTAACCTGAATATCATGATTAAAAGCTTTGTTAGTGATGACTTGCTTTGCGTCTGAGAGATTACCTGTTAAGTAATAGCATTTCGCCAACCAAAAAATACCCCAGGGATGGTGTGGATTTTTACTTATTACTTGTTGATAGGCGGTGATAGCATCCATGAAGTTTTGGTGATGCCGGAGTGCATGGCCTAGCTCCATGTAAAAACCAAGTGACTTATCTTTTTCTGGCCAGATATCCTGCAAACCAAGAAGAAAACTCAGGCCTTTCTGAAACCGCTTTTCCTCCCGTAACTTAATCGCAATTTGAGCGGCCAGCTCGTAAATCTGAGCATGGTATTCACTCTTTAATGAATGCATGCATTCATTTATTGCTTCTTGTATCTGCCCCTGTTGAATATTTTCTTGAATACTGGTTACTGCACTCATGGCTACCTTGATGGCGTTAATGTATAGGCGCTTGAGTTTTTCAAATCACGCCAAAACATCATGTTACTGTACTTCTCAAACAGCTCTGGCGGAAGCACGGTATTTCGCTCTCTGGGCTGAACTTGTTTATGCACGCGATGTAATCCGTCTATCCCGAGGTTTTGATCAAACGCTGGTGAGTCAAACTCCACATTGTCGAAATCGTGTTGAAACTCCGGCAGTTCAAGAAATTGATATACGCCCTTCATTACTTGTGCTGGTTTTCGCACTAGCAGATCATAATCGACTATTAACAGCTTGTCTGCAAAGTCTGAAAAGCAACCGTCGCGCAATGCATGCCAGGCGAAACCAACCAGCCCGCTTTGTGCTGCCATTGCCTCAACGCGCGAATACACCGTTGCCCGCTGTTGACTGTTTCCAAATAACTTTGTGTTCTCCAATGGAGACTTGCGAATCTGCCTTTCCATGGAGTCCAGTACCCAGGCCATATTGCGAGCCAGGCAAATAACCTTCGCTTCTGGGTACAGCGCATTAATCAGGGAAAGCTTCGATGTCCAGCCTCGATTCGTATCAAAAATATAGGGCTTATCAACATCGTCGTAGTAACTGGAAAATAACCCCTTGGTAATGGTCATTCGTTTTTGGTTTGTCACCAGAGGCGCCATTTCAGTACCCGCGGATGTTTGAGCAATAACCCCATCTACCAAGCCCATTACCGGGCTGGAAATATCTGCATGGAAATCCGGATTCTGACGTAGTAATGCAGAAAAAAGGGTCGACCCGGAACGGGGCAACCCTGCAATAAAATGAAACTTGGGTGGCATAAATTAGCTATTCGCTTGTTTTAGTAAAACTTCAGCACCCTCTTCATTGAGTAGCTCATCCCAATTGAGTGCCGGCTTCTCTAAATTAAACCGTTCAAGCAGTGACTCTGGCAGTTGAGCCACGTCTTTGATGCGCGGATAGGCCATTGGCTGAATAATGCGGTCAGCACCATATTGCGCTACGTAACTGTCGTAGTTATCAAAGTCTTTACGCTCCGGCGCACCAGATAAAGTTTCAGCTGCGACACCGTTAGCAACTACAAGCTCATGCTCTTCGGTTTCGATATGCCAGTAGGTAAATTCAGACGGCATGTCGGAAAACGGCACTGCCGTTATTGTTTCATCGTTAATGAGTGCACTTGCCACCACCAGGTGTCCATCCAGTAAAAACGCATGCGCATTCGATACATACAAATCGCTAACTGGAAGCCCATCACCAAATGCGCTGGCACTAATTTTAATCGGGGCTTTATGAATAGATGCGCCAATACCATTACGAACGGTTTCATGACCCATCCAGCGAACTGTTAACTCTCTTCCATCGGCAGATAACACTTTATCACCCATTTTAATGGACTCTATCAGGCGCTCTCCATCAGGGGTGTTGATCGAAGTGCCTTCGAGGAAGCAGTAGTTGTAAGGATCAGTAGTATTAACAGATACTGGATCACCATTGCTATAAGAACCATCTGTTATCAGGTAATTATAAACCGGGCCGCTTATTACTACGCCATTTGCTGTAGTGCCTACCAACGGAAAGCTACTAGCGTACTGCACAAAATAAACGCTGTCGCCCACGGCAGTTTGACCATCATTACCATCTGCAGAGTCATTAACGGTATAAGAACCGCTGAAAGAGTTGTAGACATTGTTACTGCCTTTATAGAGTAATACCAGATTACTGAATGATTCCGTGGTTGCCATTAATTATTATCCTTCGATATCCAAAATATACTTAACCAATCGAGCATGACTCACGCGTACTAACGCCTTTGTTAAAATATAATACGGGTTAGTGATTAACTCCACTTTTGCATTGTTGAAAAGCTTTACATTTTAATTAGGCTAGTTCATTCCAAACAACTTCATCACAAAAAAAGTAACTATTCTTCGTCGAAGCAACCCTTACGTAATTAACGGAATTCAGGTAATCGCTAATCTCCTGCAACGCATCATCAGTTAAAGCTTCTGCAATAACAAACATTGGGCGATATTTTTGCCAGTTATTTGATTGCAATACTGAGAGTTCAAAACCCTCTACATCTACACTCATAAAAGTAATCGGCTTTTCTTCCGGCACATACTCTTCTAACACTGCTGATAATGGCTTAACGGTAATTTGGTGTTCACCAACTTTCTCAGTGCGCGTTTCCGCGTAGGCTACGCTTCCCAAGTCAAACGTATTAAAAGCAGGCTCCTTAAATACCGTGTAAGTTAATTCGCCGCCCTGCTTGGCTATTCCAATTTCTAAATTGATTTCATTAGGGCGTTGTTCGTCAAACAACTTCATCCCTCCCGGAATGGGATCAATATTAATACCACGCCACCCTTTAAGGTAATAATGATAGGTATTTGAAAACCTTGTTGGGTGGTGTGCACCAACGTCTACATAAAAGCCGGGATTATTGTAGTGCCATTTCAAGAGCCGCTTTAACAGAGCATCCTCACCTTCTTGGGCGGTAAAAATATCGGCTTGTGCAGGAAGCAATTTTGACTTTACCAATTGATATAAAGAAGGCAACTTTCCTGCTTTGACCTGTTCTCGCTGTCCACCTGCCAGAATTGGATTAGCTGATTGTATTAGTTGATTAAATGTGGACCATTGCTGTGCGTTTTCTGAAGCTTGTAAACTGCCTAGTAGTTTGGCAAGCCAAGTGCTGTATTCAGTTGAAGAATCTACTCGCTTGATATGCTGCCGGGCTCTCTCTTCATCATCAGCATCAATACCTTTCCCGGATATTTCGCAAGCCAGTTGTGTAACCAGATATCAGAAGTGGTATCGATATAGTCAAACTTAGTCAGTAATAGCCTTGCCATCGCAGGATTAATAATGTGCGCGACATTACTCATTACTACATCGTTAGATATTTCGAGTTTTGTATGACCGGAAAGGTCCGTTTCAGTAGTCAACCCGGAATGGCCCAGTCTTATAAGTTGCGGGGCATTGTTATCGAGTAACTCTTCGAGCGCATTTTCCAGAAGATTGAGTCCGTTTTTGTAAAAATAGACATCATCTTCACAAACAAGTACCGGCCCTTTAGCATCCGCAACGATTTCCCATACTTTTTTGAACGATAACCAGTTCGCGACTTGTTGGGGAATAAGAATGTTATTGGCACATTCACAGGCAGGCTGAAAACACCGAAAGCATTCTGGGAAGCTTTTCACTCTGCCTTTAGCGTACATCGCGTAAACCAAAGCTGAATTTGCAGGCACTGCCTGAACAAATCGGTAGTCAGTAAGTCCGCATTCATTAAAATGTTGTTGGACGTGCTGCTTCCGCTCTGTATCAGAATCCAATGATACAACTAACACTTCTGCAAGTTTTTCCCTTATCATCCGCGCTTCCCCGTGATTAGTACCAATAAAAAAAGGGGCTTAGCCCCTTTTTTAAAATAACTTAATATAGATTTATTCTTTCGCAACTGCTACAGAATAACCATGCTTCTTAAGTAATGCGTGTTGCTTAGCTTTTTGCAGATCGCCTTCTACCATTTCGGCACACATTTCTTCAACGGTAATTTCTGGTACCCAGCCAAGCTTTTCTTTCGCTTTGGCAGGATCACCAAGCAGGGTTTCTACCTCAGCAGGACGGAAGTAACGTGGGTCCACTTTAACAATTACATCGCCAACGCTCACGCCTGGTGCATTGTCACCTTCAACCGCAGTAACAGTAGCTATTTCATCTACGCCTTCACCGCTGAATTCAACGGTAATACCTGCTTCTTTACAGCTCATGCGAACAAACTCACGAACAGAAATTTGTTTACCAGTAGCGATAACAAAGTCTTCCGCATGATCTTGTTGCAGCATCATCCATTGCATACGCACGTAATCTTTCGCGTGGCCCCAATCGCGTAACGCATCCATGTTACCAAGATACAAACACGATTCCAGGCCTTGGGCAATATTAGCAATACCACGCGTGATCTTACGAGTCACAAAGGTTTCACCTCGGCGTGGAGATTCATGGTTAAACAAAATACCGTTACACGCGTACATGCCATATGACTCACGGTAGTTAACCGTGATCCAGTACGCATACATCTTTGCTACTGCGTAGGGAGAGCGCGGATAAAATGGCGTGGTTTCTTTCTGCGGTATTTCCTGCACTAAACCGTAAAGCTCTGAAGTGGACGCCTGGTAGAAACGAGTTTTCTTTTCCAAACCCAAGAAGCGAATTGCTTCAAGCAAACGCAACGTACCAATAGCATCTACATCGGCCGTATACTCTGGCGCTTCAAAGGATACTGCAACGTGTGATTGCGCACCTAAGTTATATACTTCGTCCGGCTGAACTTCCTGAAGAATACGGGTAAGGTTAGACGTATCTGTTAAGTCGCCGTAGTGAAGGTGAAATTTTGGGTTTTCGTTGTGAGGATCTTCATAAATGTGATCAACACGCTCAGTATTAAACAACGACGCACGACGCTTAATACCGTGAACCTCGTATCCTTTTTCTAACAAAAATTCGGCTAAATAAGAGCCGTCCTGGCCGGTTACACCGGTAATAAGTGCTTTTTTCATAAAATTTCCGAAATATTTTACCAATTAGTTACAGCTTGGACTCTACAAATCATAACCGAATCTTGAACTTATTGGTCTCATTACATCATTAATATAATCAATTGTTGAACGCTCTAGCTTCTCAATGTGATCCCCCGGCGTTCCTTTTCTAATATGCTGCGTTGGGTCTTCCTTTTCTGGTCTTATATCTCTCTTCCTTACTACATTCTCTATTGTTTGCTCATTAACCGTATAACCCCAATACTCAAAAATGCTTTTCAGAAACGAGAATTTATCAAAATATATATCTTCGTATTTATACACTCTCGTATTCTCCATATCGAGAGTATCACTGTAAAACTCAAGTCTATTTTTGTGTTGATGAATATATTTTTTGGCATATTCATCAATGGTAATCCCTACATCTTGAGCGCACACATCCTTTACCATTTCATTCAATAATGAACTACCGCATTTATGTAAAGAAAAAGCAAACCTCACCAGGCTATCACGCGGCTCATATTGGTAATCTATAAATTCGAACATATCGTTACACCATATTGTTTTTTTAATTATTTTTATTTAAAAATACTTAAATAGCTTTCGCTTATTGATAAAGGACTATGGATACTTTGAACTAAAGACACATAACTGCTCTCAAGTAAAGGTAACTTGTTCAAAGCCTGAGAAATCGCACCTTTTGTGTAGTCTTGAAAAACGACACCTAACTTAAAACATCTTACGAACTCCTCACAACCATGCCCCGGCCCTACAATCGGAATCACACCATATGCTGAGCTTTCAACCAAAATATTTGGCCAGTTATCATCTAAGGAGGGAGTTAGCAAATAATCGCACTCACAGTAAACATCAACTATCTCACTATGATTACTGATGTGGCCGTGATTTATGATTTCGTAATTGAAGGGCCTCAGCTGCGATACGACCTCATTATCCAGTCGGACGACCAAATGTATTACAAAATTACGGGCAGCACTTTGATTGGTCGTCGCAAGTTCTTTTAGTCCATCCACAGCTAACTGTAGCTGCTTTCTGATTTCAAAGAAAGAGTCAGCGATAATGAGAAGGTGGAGCTTTGAATCTGACCGGACTTTCTTTTGCTTGCCGTCTTCTGGCTCATAAGCGTTTCTAATTGTGAAAGCGCGCTCTCGTGGCACAATTTGAGAAGATACAGCCTTATCCACAATGTACTCGCTTGGCGCAACAAGTTTGACATTATCGTAAGCAAATATCTCGCGTTTAAGATTATGTGCTGCCTCTACATCCTTTTGTGACATTTTAGCTACATCAACCTGAGGACAAAGAGTACAGGTTTTAAGGTACTGTTTACATGTTGTGGGATAATGACAACCGCCGGTTAAGTAATAAAAATCATGCAATGTGAATACAATTTGCACGCCACGCTTAGCGAGCGCATGAATCTCAGAAATACTTAACAGATAACTGCACCAATGAATGTTAAGTGCATCGTATTGACTCAACACACTGACCACATGTTCTCTGATAGAACTTGCGAAATCAGCCGTATAATGGGTGTTGCTGTTAACCCCATTTGTGGCGCTTTGAGGCGGAGAAACGCTGTCACTCACACGCCCTAGTAAGTTCATGTCAATAAAATCAACATCACACTTTTCTGATTGGTGTTCTTTAATCGCTTCGTATATTCTGTACGCAGCTATACCAGCCCCACCACCAGAAGCACTTGATAAAATTGCTACTTTCATGATGTTTCTTCGATATCCTTTTCAAGTAACACTGATTTTTTAAGTTCGACTAGATTTTTAAGTTCTTGCAATTCTGCATTCACAAGATCAAATTTATTTAGCAGTCCTTCATGCTCGGAAAGCCTATCTACTTTTCCTTGTAAATCATTAAAAATCGAGGCAAGTATATTCAACGTTGCTTTTGCTTCTTTCATCCCTCCATGCTTAGCTTGAACAAGTGCTAACGCGCTTATCGACTCAGCTCTTGCTCCACGAGTTTTACAAGCTTCGTGATAAACACTGTATGCAATGTCTAATGGGATATGATGAAAGTTAAAGTGCTTTGCCATTCCGATAAATAAATCGGCATCCATGGCGTAATGGTCGTGTATATCTAACGGCCCAACCTTGTCCCATGCCTTTCTGGTGAAAAATACACTCGGTTGAATCAGGTGATGACTTGCATAATCCAGTAGATAATCAAACTCTAATTTGGCTTTACTGAACTTAAAGTGATTAATTGGCTTAAAGTCGATTTCTGTCATATATGCATCACCGACCAAGACATCACAGTCTGGGTGAGCGGCATAATATTCTCTTACTTTAACCAATGTATTCGGAAGAATAATGTCATCACCATTTAACCAATAAAGTATGTGACCGTTTGCCTTCTCGTATCCTTTATTGATGGCGTCGGATTGACCGTCGTCCTTTTCTGAATATATCTGGCTGAACATTTCCCTATAATGATGAATGATACCGTGCGTATTATCATTGCTGCCACCATCCTGCATGATAATTTCAACACCGGTTAAGTCATTACATAGCAAGCTTCGTAGCGTTTTCTCTAGGAAAAAACCGCTGTTATAAACTGGGATGACTATCGATAAGGATGGTAAATCTTTATCAACTTTGATCGTCTCTTCATTTTCCCATGGGAGACGCGACTCTTCAGAAATTGGAGATATATCTAAATACACTTAATTAGCCTTAACAATTATTTTTATATTCTCAAATATCTTAATTTGAACCTCATTCTCACAATTCCAAACCAGATAATCGAATAGTCTTTTATTAAAAATTCCGAAATTAACTAATTCTGTAGAAAAAACATCGAATATCGCATTTTTTTTATCATCTTCTTTCAATGTAAACGTATTTTCTATAGCCTTGCCATGAAGGTTTCCAGGAGGATACTCTGTTTTCAAGTTTGCAACTTTATTAAAGTAACTATTCAGATAATTCCAGAGGCAAAAAACTTTAGCCGTGAAGGCTGAAGTTCTCACAAAACAGCTAGCTGCAAATTGATTACCTAAAGCCCAATCTTTTGTTGTGAATACGTTATGTATGACTGACTTTAGTTTATTGACATCTGCAAGCTCTAACAAACCATCCACGTCTTGGAGATTCACATTAGTAATTTCGTGAGTAGAAGCCTGCGATTTTGAACCATTACTGTTATAGAAGAGCTGCAATTTTGTGCGCTCTGTTATGTTTATCAAGCAATTTCGCTCGATCTCTTTTGCAAACTCGTTGGCAACCTCATACGGCTCATTCGACTTCCAATGCATCATTTGTGCTATATCTGTCGCGTAGATAGAAAAGTCTTCTAATGCCGAATAAGTATTCTTGTGGAAGGTGTGAGCAACTATTGGCCCATCACATATTTTGCCATTAAGCTTTCTTAAGATATAAGCGCCAAGCAAATAATCCCAACCAGGAACACCAAAAGCCATTCTTTTAGTAGACGGGAGATTCACCAGGTCCTTTGAAAACTTAGAGAGTGATGACGATGACAGATAGAAAAGGTCCAGGCCGCCGCGATAAAACTCATTATCTCGAATATCAGTATAATCAAGCGAGATTACCTCCCTTCGAGTAAAAGCAATCGCATTTGCTAGAGATGCAAATACCCTCTGGAGATTAACACTATGCAACGCAAAGATATCCGCATTCGTTAGTATAATATCCTCGGCTTCCTCTGCTATTCGAGTAATAATCGGAGAAACTCTAGGGAGATACTTTCCATTCTCGTTAAAAGTCGTTTCTTCATCCGGGATCACAAAAATATCAGAATGTGCAAACCCAAACTCATATAGTTTTATTGCCTCACTTTCTGCATTATACGAGCAGATTGAATAGCCCGCCTTTTTCCATGACTCAAAACATTTCTTTTGGTAATAGACATCACCGAACGGGTTTACCGTTGTAATGACTTTCAGTTTTTTTCTCATAACATCCATTATCTATTTTTAAAAATATGTCTACAACCACACTTATATTTGTTCATCAAAGCCATATTGTTTACAAAGCTTTTGAAAGCTAGGTGATGACATAATTTCCCGCCGATATTCATCAGTTATTGGTTTTCTTGGGCGAGGTGCAATTTTGCTCCCAGAACGACCACTATCCCCGCTTACTTTAAAGATGTCTAAATAATCAAAGATGTCTTCAATAAAGTCCAATTCCAACAAATCCGAACAACGCTTAACCGTGGCACGAGGATCCTCTACTAAATCCTCATAGCTTACAATTTCTGCTTGCTCAAAGCCATTCAGAAATCGCCGGAATCGCTCACAATACTCGTCAAATGAATCCGGTGAAAAATGCACCCAGCCATTCTGACGTAAAGACATAAAAGCATCTATTGGGTTTCTAACAGTTACCAAATGCTTTAACTCGAAATGGGGAGACAATAACCGAGTAACAGTGTCAACATTGGGAACCTCCCTCTCAAAACAATAGTCTGCATGGGAATGAGCTCGTATTACTAACTTACCCCCTAACGAATCTAAGTGCTCGTGAACCTTTATAATATCTTCAATAAAAATTTTGCTCGCCAACTCTTCGACACAAGGTACTCCGCCGAACATAGCCTGCGTTATTACATCTCTTGGTGTGTCCGCCGCTACATGCAAAATGGTGAATGACCCTGACTAACGGCTTTTCACTCATACTCTGATTTGAGATCTGGGCGCAACGATTAAGGAGACTCTCTGAGCCTTCAGGTAACGAGCCGGTTGCCGACCTTCCGCTTTTGGGACCATCAACCTTGTCGTTAAGTAAAGTAAGTGCATCACTCAACTCTTTATTTAATTGCTTTAAGTCAGCAACTTTTTTAGTCATTAAGTTTCCCTGCTATTTCCGGGTACTTTGCTTCAAGGATGTAATAAAACTCAGAGGCCTGTTTTAGCTTAATGTAGAGCTCATTGATCAGTTCAGTCAGTTCTTTTTCCACTTTTACTTTTTGAGAGTATTGTTCGCGAAGTTGGTCCAAATCAGCCTGTAGTTTTAAGTTTAACTTGCTAGTAGATCGCAATACCTCTGACGTCTGTTCATTCTTTACGACACTTTGTTGTAAGTCAGATCGTAAAGATTGAAGCTGTGATTCATACTGTTGCTTAGATTCTTCGAATTGAGCTTTATGCTTTTCAGCCTCATCTTGCAGTGAAGCTACTAACTTGGATGCTTGCTCGATTTGTTCTTGCAAGCTTTTTACTTCGCCTTCGTAAATAGCAATATCACTAACTCGCTTATGCAAAACTACACTCTCTGCCTCAAGGGTCACCACTTGCTCTTGTAATTGCTCCAGTTGCCCTTGTAATGCTTTGGCTTCTTCTACTGAGGTTAGCTGAGCCTCACTTTGCCTTTGGTAATCTGCCTTTAGCG
>LULW01000326.1_pt1 | contig 11725 bp, 8 predicted proteins | sample 729531 | NCBI WGS metagenome assembly LULW01 (sample SAMN03860279, study PRJNA289734) | marine metagenome | biome: seawater column; feature: ocean; material: water; isolation source: Red Sea water column Station 108 - depth 10m | place: Saudi Arabia: Red Sea | collected 2011-10-15 | depth 10 m | reverse complement strand
CTTAGAGTAAATAACTGGGGAGAAATTACCATTAGGCAGATTACCATAACCTGCTGCAGTTTTAAATGCCATTTTTATCTCCATTGAAATAAACAAATGCATACGTAGTGTATGCTACATATTTACTCGTCATCGGCTAATTGTATCTGAGGTTGTGTGTTTATTAGCTATTTAAACACAGGCTCATACTTTTAGGTAGGCTTCCAAGTTTGATTAAATGTGAGTATCTTGTAAAAGGGTCACATTTCTAGTTATTTATAGTTATACTTATAAATAATAATTTGTCAACAATTATCGTGCAGAACCTGATATATCATACAAAAAGTTGCCTGATCGTATAGCTTCCATTATCATGTCTGCATTTTTTTCGTACTGATCTGCTGACATTCTTTGAACATCTGATTCTCTTATTTTTTTAGATGTCTCTGTAACATCAACTTCAGTTTTCTTGCTTTTCGTATTAATAGCTTTAGCAGCACTTTTATCGTCTTTGCTTGTATCTTTTTTGCCAATGTTTCTATCTGCCTTATAGAGGTCAATGGCTCTACCTGCTGCTCTAGCATCGTTTTCATTCTCATATAGTGCATCCTGTATCCATTTAGGCTGTTGCTCTGCCCACTCGTGAAAGTCATCACTGTCTCTTATCTCATCAAAGTCAGGATGCAGTTTTAATAATTCTACCTCTGCCCTTTCTTTTGCTGCAGATATATTCATTTCATCTATCTGCTTTATCTTTTTTTCTAATTGTTCAGACTGTTCTCTAGCTTTTTTCATCGCTATTGTTTCAACAATCTTTGCTACATCGGGATATTCTTTTGCCCATGCTTCTAAGTCTTCATCAGATTTTGGCAACTTCATTTCTTTCTTTGTCGCATTATCTAATTGACTTTCTAAGTCTTTTAATCTTTTTTGGTATTCTTTTTCTTTTTCTTGAGAATGCCTACGGAGATCACCATAACGCTTTTTGAAGGTGCGTTCTTCTGCGTTTTTAGGTTCTTCTTTTTCTTCGATGCTGTCTTTGTTTTCTTCTTGCTCTTCGTCACCTGTCTGCTCCTTTAAAAGCTGTTGCAGTTCTTCCTCGTCTTTTTTTATTCTATCTTCGTGAGTAGAACGCTTTGCCATAAATGCTTTTTTTTCAGGTGTAGCATCTGTCACCATCTCTTGTGCTTGTTCAGCCATTAGTTTCTCCTTTGGGGTTATCGTAGCCAATTATTGTTGGGGGATAAGTAGCCATTATATCACAACTTACTTAATAAGTCAATTTTTATTGTGGACTATTTACGTGAAGCTAATCCACCTTGCTTCATATTCTTAACTTTAGGTTTAGGTTTTTTTATAAATCCACCTTTAGCAGTGAACATTCCACCAAAACTGTCTGTTGCTTGACCAAAACTTTCAGAAAATGCAGAGTCTTGTGAAGAGGTATCGTAAGAAGGTTCAGAGTAATTGCCCGGAGATGGTGCGTTGCCCGGATTGCCTTGACTATCTGTAAAATTAACAGTAGTGCCATCTTCATGTGTGAATGAACCATCTGCATTCTTACTGTAGCTAGTTCCATTAGGATTTTGTTCTACAGAAACAGTTCCTCCTGCAAGACTAATATCGTTTTGAGCATCTTTGGAAAATTTATCTTCAATAGTTGCTCTATCCATTTCTAACATTACTTCTTTAAAGTCTGACTCAGACATAGTAGGAGCATTATCTCCCATGTTTTTCATAACTATGCTTCGCCTTCCTAATCCTGCTCCTGCAATATCTTTTTCTTCATCCTCTAATTTTTTTGCATCTTGTTCTACAGTTTCTTCAGTGTCTTTTCTCTGTCCTCGTAAAACATCAGGTCGCTCAGTAAGTTTTGTAAAAGATATAGGGTCTTTTATATTAGATAGCTTTGTGGTCGCTTCTATAGCTGCTTTTCTAGCTTCTCCAGACTTTCCTGTTGCAATGGTATAAGGATTTAATAGACCTCTTTGAGCTTCAGCTTGATCTGATATTAACTTTGCCACTTCAAATCTAGGTTTTTGAAAATTAGCACGACCTGATTTAAGAGCATCTGCAACATTAGCTATGCCTATTACATTACCTTTAAAATCATATTGAACTGCATAGTCTATTCCACCTATTGTTGTTCTAGCACCACCTAAACCTGCAGCTATTTCAGGATCACCACCATCATCATCTTGTGTCTCTACAACTCTAGTAGTTTCAGGTTTAAGACCTGTAACCTCAGGATCTTTTACTTTCTCTTCCTCAGGGTCTTGAAATGTGTAACCTTCAGGTATTGGATACAGAGGCTCACCATCTTTAAATGGTACATTAAGTATCATGCCTGACTCATTTACATATTTACGGAACTCATCATACTGACCCGGTCTTCTGCCAATTAAGTCTTGAAATGTAGAACCCGGACCTGTTTCAGGCTTTGGGGTAACATTGTAAAATGTAGGTGTAAACCCACCAACAGGTGCAGGTGATAATTGTTGTGTATTAGGTAGAGCAGTTATAGGTGCTTGATTCATTTGAAACTGTGGTGCAACATACGATGGTCTTGTGAATGTTCCAAAATTAGGATTTACAAAAGTTCCTGCCTGTGCTTGTATAACACCACCTCTTGCCATTTCTACTTTTTCTTCTTCTGTCTCTTCTCTTGTGTCTAAGTCATCTACTGTAAATGGAATATCATCAGGAAGTGTGGCTTCATCAGAGTTACCCATTTGACCCATCTCTTCCATTTTTTTAAGTCCTGCTTTTGCTTCTTGTCTTAGTTGCATTAGTTTTTCTAAACCTATAAATCTTACAACGTCTGCAGGAAATACAAACTCTCCTTCACTTAACTGTGCAGGTATATCATCTCTGACTTCTTCTTTTGTTGAACCTATTGGCACTTCGTTGCCTGATACAGGATCAACTGTGCCACCTTCTTCTTGAAGTCAACCCTCTTGAAAAAGTTCCATTTGTTCTTTCATAATTGTTCCACCCTTCTTAAATAAAGTCTTAGTTCTTTTCAAATTTTTTAAACCTTCTATAGGTTTTCCTGCTCTTACAGGGAGACCCTCTGCTCCCGTCTGTTTCATCTCTGATATAGTCATTTTCTTAGCATTACGAGCTAATACTAAAGGTCCTATTTGAACAACTTCATCTGCAGTGGCAACAGGTAGACCTGTAGCTTTATTGTAGAAAAAGCCATGTCGATAGGGATTAAATCCTATCTCTGACCACTCGTCTTCATTAAGATGTCTTTTAGCTCTACTAGCAACAGACTCAGGAGCTTCATTTTTTATGTCACCAAAGATTCTGCCAATAGTATTTTTTTCTGCACCTGCTGCGATTCTAAGACCTCTGCTTGGAAGAGACTTAAATGAAACATTATTTAATACAATAGTTTTACCATAAGCTATGGCTTCTCCTTGTATTGAGTCTTTTCTTCCTTTGTGAAAAGAATCATGTATAGAAACAATCCATTTATCATATCTTTCATACGCAGGTATGTCTAATCTAGAAGATACTCTTGTTCCATCAGGTATTTCTTTATTTAATCCATATATACCTTTTTCAACTTGTTTTTTAAGTAACGACCCAACAATATCTGTAAAAGAAGGAATAGGTGGAACTTTTCCAATAGGCACTATAGGATTAACTGTTTTTACTTTTTCTCTAAACTGTTTACCTGTTATCTTGCCATCTAATAAATCATTAGCGGCTTTTTGTAGTTCAGGATTTTGTTTTTGTTTTTGTTTTACACTATTTTGACTTTTCCATTCTTCAGCAAGTTTAGGATTTTCTATTATGGAATTTGCTGTTGCTATGTCAGGATCAGCTTGATTTAAATTTAAATTTTGTGATTTAGGAGTTCTAACTCTTTCAACTGCTCCTACTAAATATTTATCTATATCACCTTCTTTAAAACGTATCTCAGTGGCTTCATAATAATTACTAGCAGATTCATCTTTTGTTTTATTGTATAACTCTTTACTGTCTTTACCAAATAACTTTTTTTTACTTGTAAGACTTCTTTGTGTTTTATCAGGATCTCCAACTAATTTTAAAAATTCATTTTTAGGTATCTCATATTTTAAAGTTATTCTATTTTCATCTCCTATATTTAATTTTGGTTTTCCTTTTAAATTAGCCGCTTCGCCACCTTTTACTGAAGCATAACCTGTAGCAGAATGAACATCAGGAGATGTGTACACAAGTCCTTCTGCATCTCCTTTTAAACCACTAGTAGCCACATTTTCTAAATTTTCTTTACTAGTGCCATGATATAAAGTTACAGTATCTCCATCTAAGAACCATCTTTTTTGACTCGCAGGAAACTCTCCCACTCTTATAGTTTCAGGTTTAAAATCTTTAGAAGATATTTCACTTTTACTAGATACTACATCAATTATTTCTCCATCAGCATCTCTTACAACTTTAGCTTTTGGAGATACTCCTCCTAATTCTTTTACAAATTCTGTGTCTTCTCTTAAACTTGTATCTGTCTTATCTCGTCTACCACCAAATAGTCTTTTTAATCCTGTATCTTTCTCTAATAATTTTTTTCGTTTTAAAAATCTTTTCTCTACTAGCCTTGCTTCTCTCTCGCCATATATTTCTCTATATTCATTGTATGCTTTTCTATTTTGGTCATCTAATACTTTTTTATTTTTATAATATTTTTCATAAGATTTTGCATATGCTGCTTTTACTTTACTTGGTATATCTAAATTATCAAGACTTTCTTTTTTACTCTCTAGAAGTGATTTACGAAAATCTCCTATCTCTAACCCCTGACTAGCTCTGTCTTGTAAATCTATTTTTTCTTTTATAAAAGACTCAATAGGAAATCTATTCTTTTTATTTTCTCCTAATTTATCTAGTGCCTTTTGTAAAAAAGCATTATTAGTTTTTGTGTCTTGTTCATAGTTTGGGTTAATTTTAGCTAATCTATCTTTTGTATTGCCACCACTAAAAAATCCTTCTCTTTGTTGAATAGCGTGTTGTATTTCATGTAATATAGTAGCTTCAATTCTAGCTTGTCTTGTTTGTTTATCTATTCGTATATTTGGAAATTTTTTACTAGTTGAACCAAAAGCCTGTGCATTTAAATTTATTTCTATTACATCATCTACAGGATCATAACCACCCAATGTATTAAAATTAAAGAGAACTTTTTTAAATTTTATTTCTAGGTCTTTTATTGGTCCATACATTACACCATCTCGTTTTATTCCTAAATCATACTGTTTGTATAATGCAGGAAAGTCAAAGACCTCCTCTAATCTAAATACTCTATTTAAAGATTTTAAGTCTTCTACTTTAGCATCAGAGTCAAAATTTTTAAACGCTTTTTTAATACTATTAGTTAGTTTAGCTCCTCTATCATCTAATTCATATCTTAATTTTTTATCAGGACCTCTATATACCCCTGTTTCTGCAAATAATTCTTCAGGTGTTTTATTTGTTGTTTTCTCTAAATTTTCAAACTGCTTAATTGCTTTTTGACCCATCTCTGTCTGTAGTCCTATTATAGTAGGATTGATAATGGGTAAATTACCATAGTCCTCTGTGGTAGGTGTTTGAAATGTTTTGTCTACTTTTTCAGGTTTTTGTAATAAAGTTTCTGTTTCTTTTATCTCAGGTAGTGGTGCATCGTCTACTGTTGCCAACTTAGGACCTGAAGTCGGTGGCATAGTAGAATCTTCAAATAGTTTCTTAGCACCTTTATATGTGTCAGAAAAAGTTTCTCCGACTGTCTTTGCTACTTTCACACCTGTCTTTGCTAAAGTACCTAAAGATATTAACTCACCTAACATTTGTGGTGGATTAGATGCGTCTGACTTTATACCTGTAAGTTCTGTAAAACCTCTATCAAATGCTTCTCTGCCATACTTCTCTTGCACTTTATCTAGAGATGGTTTTATTAGTTTAGAGTATTGTCCTAGAACTGTGTCTTCACCATACTTAGCTACAGCATCATTAACCATGTCTGCTAAATCTAATATATCAGAAGGTAAACCTAAAACTCCTGTTACAGGACCTATAGCCATAGCTTGAAGTCCTGCTTTAGTTTTTTCTTTTTGTAACAGTTTTTCTGTTTCTGTTTTAGGTGCTCTTTCGGCTCTTCTAGTTTCAACTGACATTCTTTAGTACTTCATCCCTTAATAGTTTTAGTCTGCGTAAAGTGGCTATAGAACCCTGACATCTATACATCAAAGTTGTATTATCGGTGTGCTCTATGGCTTTATGTTGTTGCTCTATGAGAGCGTCTATGTAATTACTGAAGGTTTCCCATTGGTTGTGATTGCTCACTAGGGGTTTCAGTTTGCTCAATATTTTCTTGTCCACCTTGAGGTCTTCCTGCAAATCCTTGCTCTTCAGGTGTAGGTGCTACACCCGTTCCTATTGTTCCACCACCTGTTCCTGTCGGATCGCTTGGGTCAGCACCTGCAGGAGGTTGTGGTTGCTGTGGTTGTGCCTGTTGAAAATCTTTCATAAGCTCTGCTTGTAGAGCAGCCTCTTGAAGACTGTTTGTTACTTTGTCTACATCTAAATCTAGCGACTTAGCTATTTCACGTATAATGTAATCAAACTTAGCGAATGGTGCTAGAGCAGGATTTGATGATACTTGTAAGAACTGCATAAGTCTTTGTGATCTAACTTCGTTTGCCATAAGACTCTCTGTTCCTCGTGCAACAACTTCTAGATCACCTTTTATGCTAGGATCAAAATCAAACTGCATATTAAATCTAAACAATCCCTCACCTAGAGGTTTTAGTAGATAGTCATCTATATTTTTTATAACAGTTTTAATACTACCTGCTGCTGCACTCATTAACATAGATATACCTGATGCAGTTCTACCTACACCTGTAATGCCTGTTTGTCCATGAGCAAAAGATGGAAAGCCTGTGCTTTCATCTGCTAACTGTCTTGCTTTGTCAAATAATTGCATATTTTCTGTAGACACGTTTGGAAACTTTGTGCCAAATATTGCTTGACCCGGTGCTCCACCTTGTCTTCTAAATATCTTACCCGGATACACAGATAAGTCTTGCCCCGGAACTAAGTTTGTTTCATCTACTTCTATTAATAAGTTTCCTGATAATACAGCATTGTCAACTGCCATTCTCATAAAACCATTCATTAAAGTCTGTGTGTCATCCATATTCTCTGCTAAACCTATACCAAAGAATGAGTATGGATTTAGTTCATATGGTGCTGCTGTGTAAGGTATTTTAGCAGGTTTAAATGGATTTAGTACAACTCGTAATAGTTTACCATTACAGACCCATATGTTTGCTTGTAGTTCATCAAACTCTTTAAGTTCATTAGGTATATCTACTTCTTGGTCTATCAACATATCAGTGTCAATCATACCCCAATACTCAAAGACTTCAAATCTATCTATATAGTTTTCTTGATTGTAATCTGTTAAGTCATCTTCCCAATATTTTTTAACGTAGTTTTCGCCATCTGCAATGACTTCATTGATTACATTTTCTCTAAAGAAAGGTCTCTTTTTTAGTCCTCTAAGTTCTGATCTAGACATCTTGTGTCTCTCAATAACATACAATGCTTCATCCATATTGTATGCATCAGGATCAGGATAAAAGTTCCAAACAGATACATTGTTAACCTGTGGTACAGTTTTAAATATAGGATTGTAATTGCCTTCGTCATCCCAATTAGGATATTCTTTGTCTAAAGCAAAAGGACCTTTCATAATGCCTGTACCAAAAAGAGCCATCTCAAATGCAGTGCTACGTAAATGTTTTGTTGCACTAGACTCTTCTAATTGATCATGTATCTTTTTTTCCATATTTTTAGCTGCTACCATAGCAGGACTAAATGTTATCGCTGTCGGAGTTTTACCAGCTTCTTCTTTAAGTCCTTCAACATCTTGCAACTTCTCTTGCAAAGGACCAAGCCTTTCAAGTAAACTTTTTTCAGTTGCTCCTTTAGGTAGTTCCATGCCATCACCATTGAAACCATAAGGTGATTCCACATCCATACCACGGATTTCTTCAGGTTCTTTGGGATCAAAGCTAACATCTTTTGCTACTCCTTCTGGTAATTTTGTCGGGTCAACACTTAATGGAAATTTGTTGTTAGCAAATAACACATCTACTATTTGACCATATGCAGCCAAAGTTTTTGTTTTAGTTATTTTTACAAATACTCTTGACTTTTCTGCTTCTGTAAATTGAACATCAGGTCCATAGATTCCTCTGTAGTTTCTGTATGACCTGACCCATCTTAGTTCATCTTCATATCTATAGTCTTCTGACTTTTTAAATCTAGCCATAACATAATCAACAATGTTACTTACATCCATATCTTCAGTGGATGTATCTTCTTCAACATCATCTAATGCTATTGCATCGGTTTCCATTATTTCATTTTCATCTGCCATATTAATATCCAAAGGTTGAATCTGCTACAGGCATACTAGCTTTTGGTCTGCCTACAGGATCATAGTCAAATATGCTAAAACGTGGTCTTGACATTATACCATATCTTAAAGCATCATACAAGTGATCTTCTGAGTTTGTATCAATATCTTCAGGGTTCTTTTTATCTATCGGTAAAGCAGGTATCTGAGATATTAAATTTATACAATTACTAAAAAACACTAATCTAGGCTCTTCTGTGTATTCATCCACTTGTAGTCTTCTATGTACTTCGTTTTTACCTGCAACACGACTACCTCTACTTCTATCTGATGGTCTCCAACGACAACCTCTAGAAATCATCTGTTCAGCCAAAGAAGGACCAGTATCGCCACGTTTATGCCAAAGAGAGCTATCCAAAACCCCATACTTAATATTTCCATCTCCTGCCTCTAATTCTAGAATCATATCAGCTAAATCTGTAGCAAGAACTTTTGATTTATATAACTCTCTGTATACAACTAACTGCTCTGATGGAGATACTGCAAACCAAACAACTCCTGATTTACTTCCATAACCATAGTCACAAGCTCTAAACTTTACCCAATTAGATGGAATCTTAAATGGTTCAATAACGTGAATGTCACGATTAAACTCTGTAAAGGCTGCACCTTCTTTAATATCCCAATCGCCATCTAGTAGCTGTCTTCTTTGTTGTTCAGGTAAAGATAAAAGCATTGCTTCGTAATCACCTGATTGTGATAAATAAGGATTATCCGTTAGTCTAGCAGGAATAAACCTTCTTTGAAATAATGGTTCTCCTGCTTTACTGTGACCTGCAGGATATTTTAATACTTCGTTTGTCTCAATGTTTGTTGCATCAAATGGTCTTCCATAAGGTGCAGGGTCTATAAACATTTTCTTGACCCAATGATGTCCTCTACCTCCGGGGTTTGTTGTTGCTCTCATAAAGATTGGCAAGTCAGAAGCAGTAGAACGTAGTCTTGATCTCATATAATCCCAAGCATAAGGAGTAGACCATTGTGTTAATTCGTCAAATCCTATCCAACTAAATGCCAAACCTTGATATCTTAGTACATCATCATCTCGGTCTAGGTAAGACATCCACAGTCTTGCACCCGATGGAGCTACCCACTGCATCTTTCTTTCTGACCACTTTATACCCTTCCAAACTTTTGGATATAGTTCTTGAGACTTAAATATAAGTTCTCTTAGTTCCTCTGTGGTATGTCGCAGTAGCAATCCACTAAATGCAGGATGACCCATGTAGCGTAGTGGATCAGCTAACATAGCAAAACTTTTACCACCACCTGCACTGCCACCATAAAGAACTTCTCGTTCAGATGCTGCCAAGAACTCTGTCTGAGGTCCTTCGTTTGGTTTAAAAACTATGTTGTGTTCTTGTTCAGGTATAGATTCTACAGCCTCAACTACAACATTAGATTCTTGCACCTGTTCTTTTTTCTTCAATTTCTTTCGCTTTGAAGATCGCCTTCTCTGCATACTCTGCCCACTTGCGTAGACTTCTAGCTTTGTTCTTACGTTGTTGCTCATTCTGTAGTCTTTTTCTTAATCCAACATGAGATATGTAACGACCTGTTTGCTGTGTCAACCAATTAGCGACCTCTCTATACGAATACTGATTTACATACTTACGAGCTAACTCTAACTTATCTAGTTCTTGTGATATAGGCTCTAATATGTCTTGATCGCTAGTAGATTGTTTATATCCAAAAGGTATTATTCTAGATATTCTTGGTATCTCAATCCACTCGTTTTCATCTTTCATGTCAGTCGGTTGGGGTAACTTCCAATGTCCTGCACTTCTTACTGTCATTCTTTCACCACTGCTTTTTTAGGTGGCATAATCATAACACCACCTGATGCTTCTACTTGTACTTTTTCAGTTTTGATTAAACCTACTCTGTCTAGTAATTCTTTTGATGCAGATAGTCTGTCTCTAATTCCAAGCTGTGTTGGATCGTCAACTCCACTTACCATAGCCACTGCTGCTTTTGGTGCGTTGCGACTCATGTAAAGTTGTGTCGCTTCCATAATTTCTTCTTTCATAGACGCAACTATATCTGAAGTAGATGAGTTTTCAGAATATCCTGCAAGTAGTTTTGCCTGTACTGCATCTCCACCTGCTTGATCAAACAATACTTCTAAAAACTTTTTTTGCCTATCTGTTAGTTCTCTTTTTGTCAATGTGGTATTCCTTGTGCTGCAACTCTATCTATAAGACGTTGTGCTCTGTTAGTTGTTTGTTTGTACCAACGTGAGTCTTCCATCTGATTTGCCATTTCTTGATAGTCTTCTGCTTCTACTGCAGCTATCATCTTCTTAAATTTGGATAGACGAGGTTTACCGAGTTGAAATGACATATTAATTAATACGTGTTGTATTTCTTCAGGTAGTTTATCAAAAGAATTGAATATACTTTGACAATCTTCTATAGCAACTTGAACGTCATTTACAAACCAATCTTGTACCTGTTGTTCAGGCACAGAGTATCCTATAGGTTTACCATAATAATCTATATCCCATTCTGTGATAAGATGCCCTATACCCCCGGTCAAATGATTTTCTGAGCAATAGTACAGTTCATACTTTACACCCTCATCTGCCTCAATTTCTTCTCTCAGTGTGTTTATATTCATCGCCTAAAACCTAACTCCATTTGCTGTTTGCGTATTTCTTTTACGTGTTTATGCCAAAAATAATTGCCAATATTACATATAAAAGATGATAATTTTAAATATATTCTAGCTTTTAACGTCATTAGTTTATCACTGATAATATGGACTTACAGTAGAGTTTGGATCTTCAATACCCTCTACTGCTAAAACTTCAGGTATATAATGCTTTAACATATTTTCTATACCCATTTTTAATGTTTGCGTTGACATGGCACATCCACTACAAGCACCACTCAAAAATATAGTAGCTACACCATCTTTAAAAGATTGTAACTTAACATGACCACCATGCGTCTGAACACTAGGCAATATATAATCTTCTATTATTTTATTTATTGCAGATACTGTGTCTTGTGTCATTTCTTTTTTAACATTTTTGCTGCTTGTCCTACACCTTTGATACCAAACGATGCAGATATGGCTATATACAATAGGTACTGATACCAATCAGGGAGTGTAGCTAATATCTCAAAGCCTTCTTTTACATACTCTCTCATTCCGGGTATGAAAACTAATATAGCAGGAGCTAATAACACTACTAAAGCGAACTCGTCTTTCCAACTATCCACAGTAGCATCTGCCATCTTGCCTTCCCACTCCACTTGACCTGTTGCGACTTTCTCTGCAACAGTA
>LULW01000678.1_pt1 | contig 11726 bp, 8 predicted proteins | sample 729531 | NCBI WGS metagenome assembly LULW01 (sample SAMN03860279, study PRJNA289734) | marine metagenome | biome: seawater column; feature: ocean; material: water; isolation source: Red Sea water column Station 108 - depth 10m | place: Saudi Arabia: Red Sea | collected 2011-10-15 | depth 10 m | reverse complement strand
GAGTTGCCTCTGTTGTTGAAAATAAAATTGTACTAATGAGTGATGTTGTGTTGGCTGCAAATGCTGTTGCGGCACAACAACAAATAAATCCAAATACCAATCCTGTTGCATATAAGAAAATTTTAGAATCTTCACGCGAAAGTATGGTAGAACAATTATTAATTATAGAAATGGCTGAACAGGATTCAGTAGAAGTTTTAGATAAAGACATAGACAAAGCATTAAATCAACAAATAGATAATATTATTGCACAAACAGGAAGTAAAGAGCTTGCAGAAGCAGCTCTTGGTAAGAAAATTTCAGATTTTAAAAGATCATATAGAGATGATATGAAAGGAAAACTGTTGGCAGAAAAATATACATCCTCTTTAACAACCTCAATTAGTGTTTCTCGAGGAGATGTTATAGATTTTTTTAATACTTATAAAGACAGTATTCCATCATTTCCAACCCTTTACAAAACACATCATATATTAATAGAAATAAAGCCTTCTGAAGAATCAGTAAAAAATTCATTTAATAAAGCTAATGATATTAGAGATAAAATTTTAAATGGAGAAATAAGCTTTGATGATGCAGCAAAAACTTATTCTGCAGACCCAGGATCAAAAGATCAGGGTGGTAATTTAGGTTATGTTCCAAGAGGAACATTTGTACAAGAATTTGATAAAGTTGTTTTTACAGTAGAAAAAAACATTTTAACAAAACCAGTAAAAACACAGTATGGACATCATATCATTGAAGTACTTGAAAGAACCGGAGAAAAAGTATTAGCTAGACATATTTTAATTAGAACAGAAACAACAGATTTAGATAAGAAAAAAACTTATGAGACTATAAATAATATTAAAAATGATATAATAAATTTTGATGATTTTTATAAAGCCGCTGCTGATTTTTCAGACGACAAAACAAGTAATTCAAATGGTGGTTTTTTAGGAATGATTGATTTAGAATATTATCAAGTACCTGAATTAAAAAAAGAAATTTCTACTATTAAAATAAAAACCATAAGTAGTCCTATTGAAACTGATTTTGGTTATCATTTAATATGGGTTGACGAAATTCAAGAAGGTGGGCCTCCTACATTAGAAACCAATTGGTTAGAGCTGGAAGAAATGGCTTTAAATAAGAAAAAATCAGATTGGTATCAAACCTGGATCAATAAAATCAAATCACAATTTTATATAAAAAGAAATCCACTAACTTATCCACAAATTAATGGATAATTTGAGTATTCTTTTTTTATAACCTTATCAACATATTTCTCACAAGTTATTAACCTATTTTTTGAATTTAAATTTTATATTTTTATCGACGACAAATTATAAATTTTATGTACTTATCCACAAACACACAACTATAATACTATTATTAGTTTTTTATATATAAATATCTTATAAATATATATACCAATTTAATCTTGTACTCAACGCATTATTATTATAATATTGAAGGTTAATTATGAACATATCAACCACAAAAAAAGAACTTCAACAGGCATTTTCAAAACTTTCTAAAACAACTCAATTAAAATCTCAAAATCCTTTAGTCAATTATACTTATATATCATCATCTCCTGCTGGAGTAATTTTACATTCAACTGATCTTGAGGTTGGTGTTAAAACGCAAATTAATGCTTCTGTTAATTCAGATGGTGAATGTTTATTTCCAACTGCTGAAATGAATGATATTATAAGCGTTTTAGACGATGGGAGGGTAGATATTGAAGTTTCGGGCCCTCATATTAATATTAAATCTGAAAAAGGAGTTTCTTTTGATATTTCAACTGTGCCTTTCCAAGATTATCCCGAAGTACCTGAAAACAAACATGATAATTTATTTTGCATTGAAACAATAAGTTTAAAAGATATTATTTCTTCATTAATGTATGCAATTAATAATGAACCTACTAAACCGGCTTTAAATGGAGCCTGTTTTAATTTTTTAGAAAGTACTGTAGATTTTGTTGCAACAGATGGTCATCGTTTAGTTAAAATTTCTAAACAGAATACAACAAATATAAATGGATCCTTTATTATACCTAAAAAATTTTTATCAATATTGAGTACTTTTTTAGAGGGACAATCAGAAACAAACTTGATAATAAGTGGAAATTATATTTTTACTAATAGTAATAAAGATGTTTTTTATTCTAAAATAATTGATGAAAAATATCCTAACTATAATGCAGTAATTCCGGAGGAAAATCCTTTAAAGCTTGTTGCTAATAAAACGGAGATGTTAAATAATATAAAAGCGGCCTCTATTGCTACTAATAAAAATACCAATCAGATATCACTACATTTAACTGAAGGTAAAGTATATTTTAAAAGTGTTAATCAACCAGAGAGTAAAACAGTTCATGCTCCTTTAAAATCTGCAAAATATGCAGGAGAAGAAGTATCAATAGGTTTTAATGCTGTTTATTTAAAAGAAGCAGTTTCAAAATATCCAAACGAAGAAATTGTTTTTTCTTTTAAAGATTCTTTGTCTGCTACACTTTTTTTACCTAATGTAGACGATCAAAAAACAACTATTCTATTAATGCCAGTGAGGATAAATGAGTAATAATTATGGTGCAGATAAAATATCCGTCTTAAAAGGACTGGAAGCTGTTAGAAAAAGACCTGCTATGTATATTGGTGATGTTGGTAAAAGAGGATATCATCATTTGGTTAGTGAGGTTGTTGATAATAGTATTGATGAGGCGCTGGCTGGTTTTTGTAGTTCTATAATTGTAACAATAAAAAATGATGGTTTTATTTCTATTGAAGATAATGGGAGAGGTATTCCTGTAGAAATTCATAAAACAGAAGGAAAACCAGCACTAGAAGTAGTAATGACTGTCTTGCACGCTGGCGGTAAGTTTGATAAAAACACTTATAAGGTTTCCGGTGGATTACACGGTGTTGGTGTATCAGTGGTAAATGCGCTTTCAGAAAGTTTAATTGCTGAAGTTCATAGAGATGGTTTTCATTATAAACAGGAATATAAAATAGGACAACCTACAACTGAGGTAGAAAAAATAGGTAAAAGCGATAAAACAGGAACTATTGTGTCATTTAAACCAGATGAAACCGTTTTTTCTCACAAAGGTTTTGAAGAGGAAGTCATAAAAGGAAGACTTAAAGAATTAGCATATTTAAATAAAAACCTATCAATAAAATTAATTAATGAACCCGAAGAAACAGAAACGGAATATTGTTTTCCAGGAGGTTTATCAGATTTTGTTAAATATTTAGATGGTAATGAAGATCTAATTCATGATGAGGTTATTGTGGTAAGCAAGGAAGATATAGAAGTTCCTGTGGATTTAGCTCTTAGATATAGCACAAACTATAATAGTAATATTTTTTCTTTTGTAAATAATATTAATACAATAGAGGGCGGTACTCACTTGTCTGGCTTTAGATCAGCGCTTACTAGAGCATTAAATAGTTATGCTAACAAAAATGATTTAATTAAAACAAAAAAGAACGAAAAATTTTCGCTGTCTGGAGATGATTTTAGAGAGGGTTTAACTGTCGTTATTTCTGTTAAGGTTCAAGAACCACAATTTGAAGGACAAACAAAAACTAAACTGGGTAATGGGGAGGTAAAGGGATTAGTAGATAATGTTGTCTATGATGGAATACAAGCTTTCTTAGAACAAAATCCAAAAGTAGGAAAAAGAATTATTGAAAAAGCAGCAGAAGCTGCAAGAGCAAGAATAGCTGCCAAAAAAGCAAGAGAATTAGTAAGAAAAAAATCAGGATTAGGATCAACAACTCTTCCAGGAAAATTAGCAGATTGTTCAAACAAAGATCCTATGCAGTGTGAGTTATTTCTTGTTGAGGGGGATTCTGCTGGAGGTACAGCTAAACAGGGAAGAGATAGAAGAACTCAGGCTATTTTACCCTTACGTGGAAAGGTGATTAATTCAGAAAAAGCAAGAGAAGATAAACTTTTAGCTAATAATGAAATTCAGTCTATAATAACAGCACTGGGATGTGGTTTTGGTGAAAATGAAGACGACCCCAACAGTTTTAATCCTGAAAAACTAAGATATCATAAAATAGTAATTATGACAGATGCAGACGTTGACGGTAGCCACATAAGAACCCTATTATTAACATTCTTTTGGAGAAAAATGAAGAGCCTTGTTCAAGGCGGATATTTATATATGGCAATGCCCCCTCTTTATAAATTAAAGCAAGGTAAAAAAGAAAGATATGCATATACTGATGAAGAGAGAGATAATCTTTTAAGAAGACTTGAGTCTGAAAATAAAACAAAAATTGATATTCAAAGATATAAAGGTTTAGGGGAAATGAATGCAGAACAGCTCTGGGAAACAACAATGAATGCAGAGACCAGAACCCTAATTCAGGTAACTGTTGATCATATTATGGAAGAGGAAACAAACATAAGATTTAGAGAGCTGATGGGATCAGAGGTGGAACACAGAAGAAAGTTTATAACAGAAAGAGCAAAATTTGCGACCAACATAGATATATAAAATGGATTTAGGTAGAGACAACATATTAGATAAACAATTAGTAAAAGAGCTTGAAGAAAGCTATTTAAACTATTCAATGTCTGTCATCATGTCGAGAGCACTTCCTGACGCAAGAGATGGGCTAAAGCCTGTACATAGAAGAATTTTATTTAGTATGAGTGAAATGTCTGCTATGTGGAACAGGCCTTATAAAAAATCAGCCAGAGTGGTGGGAGAGGTTTTAGGTAAATATCACCCACACGGAGACAGCTCTATATATGATGCTCTTGTAAGAATGGCACAAGAATTTTCTATGAGACACGAACTGGTGCAGGGCCAAGGAAACTTTGGATCCGTTGATGGCGATAGAGCCGCAGCAATGAGATATACAGAGTCTAGAATGTCTAGAATTGGAAGTGAGCTTTTAAGAGATATTGAAAAAGAAACAATACCGTGGACAACAAATTTTGATGAAACCTTAAAAGAACCAGCAGTTTTACCGGCTGTTTATCCAAACTTACTAGTAAATGGATCAGAGGGTATAGCCGTTGGTATGGCAACAAAAATTCCGCCACACAACCTTTCTGAGTTGGTGGGAGGTCTTGTTGAGCTGATAGATAATCCTGAATGTGAAACAAAAGATTTAATGAAGCATGTTAAAGGCCCAGACTTTCCTACCGCAGGAAAAGCGCTTGGAATTAAAGGAATTCAAGACGCATATGAAACAGGCAGAGGAAAGGTTGTTATGCAGGGAAGGGCACACGTAGAACCCTCAAACAGAGGAAGAGACTCTTTAATAATAACAGAGCTCCCATATCAAGTTAACAAAGCAAACCTAATAGAAAAAATTGCAGAGCTAGCAAGAGATAAAAAAATAGAAGGAATTGCCGAACTTAGAGACGAGTCAGACAAAGACGGAATGAGGGTGGTAATTGAAACCAAAAGAGATGCAGTGCCAGAGGTAGTATTAAATCAACTGTATAAACAAACTCAGCTTCAGGATACCTTTGGAATAATTTTACTTGCCCTGGTTGATGGAACACCAAAAGTAATGTCTTTAAAAGAGCTTTTAGAGGTGTTCATATCCTTTAGGTTAGATGTTGTTGTAAAAAGAACAGAATTTGATCTAAAAAAAGCAGAAGCTAGAGCACATATTTTAGAAGGTCTTAAAATTGCCCTAAAAAATATAGACAAGATTGTTGAAACGATTAAAAAAAGCAAAGACCCCCAAACAGCAAGACAATCTTTAATGAATGGTTTTGGTTTGTCAGAAATACAAGCACAGGCTATTTTAGACATGAGGCTTCAAAGGCTAACAGGTTTAGAAACAGATAAAATTATTAGCGAATATAAAGATGTAATACAGTACATCGCAGAGCTAAAAGGCATTTTAGAAAGCGAATCAAAAAGAATGTCAATTATCAAAGAAGAGCTTTTAGAAATAAAAGAAAAGTATGGAGAAGAAAGACGAACAGAAATTATAGAAGACTTTACTAGTCTCAGTATTGAAGATATGATAGCCGAAGAGGAAATGGTTTTAACTATTACACATAATGGCTACATAAAAAGAACAAGCTTAAGCACCTATAGAAGCCAAAGAAGAGGGGGAAGGGGTGTACAGGGAGCTTCTTCAAGAGAAGAGGATTTTGTGGAACACCTGTTTGTAGCAAACACACACAGCTACATTTTATTTTTTACAGACAAAGGAAAGTGCTACTGGGTCAAAGTTTATGACATTCCAGAAGGGGGTAGAGCGGCCAAAGGTAGAGCAATTGTTAACCTTATTGGTTGTGAACCAGATGAAAAAGTTAGTGCGTTTATAAGCGTTAAAGAGTTTAACGATGATCACTATATTGTGATGGCAACCGAAAAGGGCATGGTTAAAAAAACCAAGCTTTCTGCATATTCAAACCCAAGAAAAAAGGGTATATATGCTGTCGAAATCAGAGACGGAGATAAACTAATTGAGGCAAGAGTTTCAACAGGAGATAATGATATTCTTCTTGGAACAAGAAACGGAAAATCAATCAGGTTTTCAGAAGAACAAATAAGAGCAAGCGGAAGGAAAACAATGGGGGTTAAGGGAATAACGCTTAGCTCAGAAGATGACAGACTGGTTGGAATGTTGTTAATCAAAAGAGAGGGCACTGTACTTGTTGCAACCGAAAAAGGCTTTGGAAAGAGAACCGAAATTTCACAATATCGCGCTCAAAAAAGAGGCGGTAAAGGCGTTTTAACCATGAAAACAACCGACAAGGTTGGAAAAATGGTTACCATAAAAGAGGTTGTAGACAAAGACGATCTAATGATTATAACAAATCAGGGCGTTTTAATTAGGCTTCCGGTTGCACAAATAAGATCAATTGGGAGAGCAACTCAGGGCGTTAAATTAATTAAGTTAGGCGAAGGAACACTTGTTTCGTCAATCACCAGAATTATGTCTGAAGAAGAAGAAGATGAAAACAATAACACAGAATCTACAGACCCTAAAGAGTAGCTTAGAAGATAAGCCACAAATCAATATAGTTGTTCAAGAAGCAGAACAAAAGTTTTCTAAAATACAAAACATAGAAAAAACAGAAAAAAGATTAATTGGAAGACTACAATCAAATAAGGCAAAAAAAGCTGTTAAAATTTTTGACACAATAGATTCTGTTGATTCATTAAAGTTGTCTAAAAAAATATCAAAAGCTGCAGAAGATTTAGGAAAAACACAAAGAGTCTTATTGCAAATTAATAGTAGCGGAGAAAACACAAAGGCGGGATTTAGTCTTAATAGTAAAAAAGAGATTTTAGAATGTATTAATATGTCAGGTATAAGGGTTGAAGGTTTAATGACAATGGGTCCGAACACAAAAGAGGTCGATCTAATAACCACGTCTTTTCAAAAAACAAAAAAACTCTTCGATGAACTTAACGAGTTGGAGAATGTAAAAATGAATACACTCTCAATGGGAATGAGTGGAGACTATCTAATAGCAGTTAGAGAAGGATCAACATCAATAAGGGTTGGAACAGCAATCTTTGGACCACGTGTTTAATGTTGGATTTAAAAAACTGGTTTAGTCCAAAACACTACAAAAGGCTTTGGAATGTAGGTCCCCCAGGTTTAATAGCCTCGCTTTTATTAATTTATTTAACGCTTAGATATGAAGCAGCGTTTAATCTTAAAAAATATGAAACAGGATATATGTGGATTGATATCTTGTTTTTTTTAATTCTTTTAGAAATGCTTTTCATTTTAATTTGGACCCTGTTTAGCTTACCACCCAAAAACAGAGGAAAAAAATTATCCACAAGAGGAATATACTCTTTTATTCGTCACCCCATATATACGGTTGTTATTTTTCATATAAACATACTCACATCTTTGTGGGTGGGCTCATATTTGTTGCTCTTTTTAGTGCCACTGCAGTATTTGTTGTGGTCTAAAATTGTTGTTAAAGAAGAAGAATACCTTGTTGGCATATTTGGGCAAGAATATATAGATTATATGTCCAACGTTTCCAGGTTCATTCCATGGAAATAGTTAAACCCTAAAGGAGAAAAAAATGAAGAAACTAATTTTAACATTATTATTTATGGGAGCTGTTATGTCACAAGAAAAATTTTATGGATTTGAGTTTGTTAAAGAGTCCGGAGGTATAAAGGAATATACAATGACATCGAATGGCCTTAGAGTTTTATTAAAACAGGACAATACTGCGCCGGTAGCCACATTTATGGTTACCTACGAGGTAGGATCAAGAAATGAAGCTATTGGATATACAGGATCCACACACCTTTTAGAACACCTAATGTTTAAGGGTTCTAGAAAGTTTAACACAAAAAAAGGAAATTCTGTGTTTCAAACCCTTCAATCCCTTGGGGCAAGAATGAACGCTACGACATGGCTAGACAGGACAAACTATTTCGCTGTACTGCCAAGCGAACATCTTGAAACTTTAATTGAAATTGAAGCAGATAGAATGAGAAACGCCTACATAAAAGAAGAAGACAGGCAGTCCGAAATGACCGTTGTAAGAAATGAGTTTGAAAGAGGACAAAATAGCCCTTCGGGAGTTTTAGATGAACACATTTGGGCAACAGCATACCAGGCACACCCATATCATCATTCAACAATAGGGTGGAAGGCTGACATTGAAAATGTTTCCATAGAAAGATTGAGAGAGTTTTATGATACTTTTTATTGGCCAAACAACGCCACAGCAATTGCTATTGGAGATTTTTCGGAAGCAGATGCCTTAGCAATGATAAAAAAACACTTCGGTAAAATAAGAAAAAGTATGAAACCAATTCCAGAGGTTTATACAACCGAACCAGAGCAAGAGGGAATTAGAACCGTTACTCTTAAGAGAGCAGGACAACAGGGAATTGTTGGTGTTGCGCACAAATCGCCGTCAGCAACAGACCCAGATGCAGCAGCTTTTATGGTTTTATCATCAATACTTTCATCAGGGAAAAACAGCAGGTTTTATAAAAACATTACAGACAAGGGCCTAACTACAAGCGTTTATATTTGGGATTCGCTCTTTAGAGACCCAGGACTGTTTACTGTTTATGCAAACCTTTCTCCGGAAGTAGAGCACAAAACAGTAGAAAAAGCGATCGTCGAAGAATACGAGAAAATTAAGAAAGACGGAGTAACAGAAGAAGAGGTTAAAAAAGCGCAGTCACAACTTATTGCTTCAATGAAGTTTTCGCAGGACGGCAGTTATGCAATAGCAAGCGGACTAAACGAAGCAATAGCAAGCGGCGACTGGACCCTATATACAACATACGGTGAAAAAATTAGTGCAGTAACAAAAGAAGATATTAAAAGAGTGGTAAACAAATACTTTTTAGAAGATCTAAGCACTGTTGGATATTTCATTCCTCTAGAATCTGGCGGACAAGGAAAAAAGACCGCAACAAGCGCTAAACAACTAGAAGCAATGAAAATAAAAAACTTTAGCACAGAAGAGGAGCTTTTGTCTTCAAAAATTATTGACACCGAACCGGTAAAAGGCATAAGGCTTTTAACCCTTAAGCGTGGAACCGGTGTCGTTACTATGAGAGGAAGTATGTTGGGTGGAGATATTTATTCTACAAAAAACAACAGAACAGCAGACATGGTTGCGGCAATGTTAGACCAGGGAACAACAAACATGTCAAAGTTTGAGATTAGCGAAAAGCTTGAATCTGCGGGTGCGCGTTTAAGCTTTTTTAACGGTCAGGCAAGGGTTGGTTTCAGCGGGAAGTTTTTATCTGAAGACACCAACATGGTTGTAGGTTTATTAGCCGATCAACTACAAAATCCGCTTTTTGCCGAAGAAGAGCTTGAAAAAGCAAAGAAAAGACAAATAGCAGGATATAAAAGATCTAAAGAAAGCACAAGAGGAAACGCAATGAACAGCATGCTGCAAGCTTTTTACGGGTCCAATCATCAAAACTCACCAACAAACCCTGATCAGGCAATAGAACAGATAAAAACACTAACCCCCGAGAGCCTAAGGGCCTATCACAGTGAAAATTATGGCACTGGATCCATGGTTTTGGTTGTTGTTGGGGATGTTGATCACGCTGAAATGGAAAGCTTAATTAAAGAAAGCTTTAGAGGTTGGAAACAGTCTCCTCTTAAAAACAAAGAGGAAAAAGGTCTTGGAACCAAAGCTTCTGGTAAGGTTTATGTAACCATGCAGGACAAAACAAGCACAGACTTTGTTGTTGGAACAGCGCTAGGAATAGACAGATATCACCCGGACTATTTGCCTCTTTATTTAGCAACACACACGCTGGGAGGAAATTTTTCTGCTAGGCTGATGCAAACAGTTAGAGTAAAAGAGGGCCTAACCTACGGGATCAACTCGTCTTTAAGAGGGTTTGGAAACGGCAACGATGGATATTGGATGGTTGGAGGTACTTTTTCACCAAAACTTCTTTCAAAAGGAGAAAGCTCAACACTTAGGGAAATTAAAAAGTGGGCGGAAGAAGGAATAACACAAAAAGAGCTAGACGTTACAAAATCCACGCTTGTTGGAGGTTTCCAGGTTGGTTTTGACACAACCGGAGGCTTGGCAGGGGGCATTCTAAATGCAGCGGTCATTTATAATGATCTAACCTACCTTGATAACTATCCAAACATGGTTAAAAATGTTACTTTAGAGCAGGCTAATAGCGCTATAAAAAAATACATTAACTTTGATGGCTTATATCAGGTGGCGGCAGGAACAGTTGACAAAGACGGAAAACCAATAGAAGATGAGTAGGTCAAAGTAGTGATTAAGGCAATTTTGGCTTGCGACAACGAGGGCGGCGTAAGTAAAAACGGGACAATACCTTGGCCAAAGAACAAGAAAGACCTAAGTTGGTTTAAAAAAAACACCACAAACAATGTGGTTGTAATGGGTTCAAAAACATGGATAGATCCACTGATGCCGTGGCCTCTGCCAAACAGAATAAACGTTTTGGCAACCTCAAGAAAAGAAGAGTTTCCCGGGGCAGATAAATATATTTGCGGAAATCTTAACGCTGAACTTAAAACCCTTAAAAAAGAAAACGCCGATAAAACAATTTGGGTAATTGGTGGCCCCAACATAATTGAGCAAACAATTGAAACAATTGAAGAGTTTTATTTAAGCCGAATACCGGGAGAATATAGTTGCGACGGTTTTTTGTCTCTGGAAAACATAGAAAGACTTTTTAAAAAAACCTGGTTTGAAAAACACGAAGAAGTAGAATTCCAGATTTGGAAAAAGGTAAAATGAAACAATATATAAAAGCGTTAAAACACATTCTTGAGAACGGGAAACAAAGAGATGACAGAACGGGCGTAGGAACAAGAGGCGTTTTTGGATATCAGATGCGCTTTGATCTTAGAAACAGCTTTCCGGCTGTGACAACAAAAAAGCTAGCATGGAAAAGCGTTGTTAGCGAACTGCTTTGGTTTTTAGAGGGAAGCACAGATGAAAGAAGGTTGGCAGAAATACATTTTGGTAAAAAAAGAGATGAGATAGTAGACAAAAAAACCATTTGGACAGCCAACGCAAACAAGCAAGGCGTAGAGCTTGGATATTTAAACAACGAAACACAAAAAGAGCTAGGACCTGTTTATGGAAAACAATGGAGAGACTTCGAAGGAATTGATCAATTAAATCAGGTGATAGAGGATTTAAAAACAAACTGTATAATATGTTCATTAATACTAAAGTAATACATTTAGAAATAGTAAATTTGGATTAAATTTTTTTTATGAAAAAAATTCAAA
>LULW01001329.1_pt1 | contig 11737 bp, 13 predicted proteins | sample 729531 | NCBI WGS metagenome assembly LULW01 (sample SAMN03860279, study PRJNA289734) | marine metagenome | biome: seawater column; feature: ocean; material: water; isolation source: Red Sea water column Station 108 - depth 10m | place: Saudi Arabia: Red Sea | collected 2011-10-15 | depth 10 m | reverse complement strand
GGATGAAGTACTTGCAATTCACCAGGGAGATGGAAACGGCTCAATTATTGGAAGAAATTGTTTTCAAAGATCTAGAGTAGATGCCTTGGCTTTATTAGAGCGAATGATTCAAATTTATAAATCTAAATGAAGATTAATGCAAACGACTTAAAGATAGGAAATATAATTCAGCATAACAATTCGCTTTGGAAAGTCGCTAAATTATCTCACACACAACCTGGAAAAGGTGGGGCATATATTCAAGCTGAGTTGAAAAATATTTCAAACCAGTCAAAATTAAATGAGAGATTTAGAAGTTCAGAGTCTCTTGAAAAAATTCGCGCTGAAGAGATAGATCATCAATTTTTATTTCGTAGTGGAGAGGATTTTACTTTTATGAATAACCAAACCTATGAGCAAATAGTTATGAATATTAGTCAAGTGAATGAAAATACAGCAAAATTTCTTGAAGATGGAATGGAAGTCTCTATTGAGTTTTATGATGAAAAACCAATGAATGTTAATCCTCCTGAAAGTCTTACAGTACAAATAGCCGAAACAGAGGCTGTTGTTAAAGGACAAACAGCATCTTCATCATATAAACCAGCATTGTTAACTAACGGTGTAAGAGTTACTGTTCCACCTCATATTGAAACGGGTGACAAAATTAGAATAAACACGTCTGAATTAACTTACATAGAAAAAGCAAAATAATTTTTTCTATGGCTATTGTCCCACCAGTAATTGTTGTTATGGAAAAGGCATGTAGGAATGCTGCAAAATCTTTAATAAGAGATTTTGGAGAGCTTGAGAAACTTCAAATTTCTAAAAAAGATAAAAATGATTTTGTATCCTCTGCAGATATTAGAGCATCTGAAAGTATCAGTTATACTTTGGGAAAAGATAGACCTGATTTTCTTCAAATTGACGAGGAGACTTTTAGTGCTGAAGATTTAGATAAGCTTAAAGGTGATACTCCTGTGTTTATCTCAGACCCACTTGACGGAACAAAAAATTTCATACATGGAAATGGTTACTTTGCAGTAACTATTGGATTAATGCAAAAAGGAGAAATTATTGCTGGAGTTACATATAACCCGATTTTGAACGAATTATTTTGGGCTCATAAGGGTTCTGGATCTTGGATTAACAACCAAAGGCTCAGGGTTTCTCAAAGAGATAAGTTAGATGGATGTATGTTTACATCTGGTGTGCAAATCAAGCATGAAGATATTCTTGAAAAAGGAATTGCTCAAATAGGATCGCTTCAAAGGAAAACAAGTGTCAGAATACTTGGTTCTTCAGCTCTTGATTTAGCGAATGTGGCATCAGGAAAATTTGATGGATTTTGGTCATTAAGATTAAATCTTTGGGATATCGTAGCAGGTATTATTTTAGTAAATGAGGCGGGCGGGATATGCCTAAATGAAAAAGGTAATGTTTTTGATCCCTTAAATGATGAAAGTTTAATAGCCTCTAGTGCAGCAATTAGCGGTGAATTGCTGAAAAGCCTATAAATATTTACTTGATTTTTTAACCTTTGATCTCTATTTTCTCATAACCATGAAACAAAAAATACATCCTGATTACCATGAAATTACTGTAGAACGTACTGACGGATCAACATATAAGACGAGATCTACTTGGGGTAAAGCTGGCGATACTATGAAGCTTGAAATTGACCCATTATCTCATCCAGCTTGGAATCAAGGATCTGGAAAAATGGTTGACTCAGGTGGAAGAGTTGCACGTTTTAAAAATAAATATAAGTCATTTAATATTTAATATTTTAACAAGACCATGTCTGACAATAAACCTTTAATGCCCTTAGCTACGGCCGTATGGTTGGTAGACAATACTGCTTTAAGTTTTTCCCAAATATCTCAATTCTGTCAATTACATGAGCTAGAAGTTCAAAGTATTGCAGATGGTGAGGACGCTTATCGTATGCAAGGATTAAACCCTATAGCCAGTGGTCAATTAACTATGGATGAGATTAAACGTTGTGAGGGAGATCATTCACTTGAACTTCAATTGCAAAATAAAAAATCTGAGTCCATTCAATCGAGCGTTAAAACAAAAAAATACTTACCATTATCAGTAAGACAAGAAAGACCTAAGGCTATAGCTTGGCTAATTCGTGAGTATGGACAAATACTAACAGATACGCAAATAGCTAAACTTACAAGTTCTGCTAAGCCTACTGTTGCTAATATAAGGGCTGGTAATCAATCTCAACCAATTACAGAATTTAGAAACCCCTCCTAATCTTATACCAAATTTTTTCATAGTAGCTTTGTTGAATACATTTTTTTCATCTTGCATAATCATCCAATCATCAAATTTAACATTCATTATTCCATCACCATACTTGAGTTTTAATGTGTAATGCCAATTTAAAGCATTACCTGAACTTTCACCTAAAGCTACACCTATAATATCATCAGAAATTCCTTCGTAAGTATTTTCACCAGTTTTTTTTATTTCCCATCTTCTGAATTCTTCCTCTCCATCATCATAGAGGAAGGTCTCATTGAGAATAAAATTATCTTCCTGTTGAATACCTTCCATTTCAACAGTAAATTGTCGCCTTACCTTTCCAAGTCTATCAATAAAAAGACCACTTGCTGTTGTTTTTCCTAAAAAATACTCTTCTATTTTGAATATTGGTTTTTTGTTTGCAAAGTCTTCAAGTTTCATGTTATTGCACCCACTGACAAATATTAATAAAATACTCGCTATTAATACATTTCTCATACACACAATCAATACGCTCATTGATGAAAGTAGATCTTTAACAGATTTAATTTACTTATTGATAAAATCTATTTGATATACATCAATAGTTTTTGCCTTAAAACCTCCTGAACAATATGATAAGTAAAAATTCCACATTCTTTTGAAATCTTCAGAGTAACCTAAATTTTTTATTATATCCCATTTATTGTTAAAATTTTTTCTCCACATCTCAAGTGTTTGATAATAACTATCCGCCATTTGATTTTTAATTTGGAAGTTAAATTTTTTTTGGTTAGCTATTTTTTCTAAAGCTTTTACTGATGGTAACATTCCACCAGGAAAAATATATTTTTGAATAAAATCAATTTTTCGAGTATACCTCTCAAAGAAATCTTCAAAGATTACAATAGTTTGCATTGAAAAGACTCCCGATGGTTTTAACAAGTCTTTAATTTTTTCAAAATAAGTTTGCCAATATTGTATTCCTTTTGAAATTAAATAAAAAGCAAAACTTCCCCATCCAGACCCAATTTCTAAAACATGATCACCTGGTCTAGGCTCATTACCCTCAATAAGACTTTCAAATTTATTTTTTTGTGCCTCAGATAACGTTTCCAAGCCTGTTTTAAAAAAACCTGAGGAATAAGTTAAAGTATCATCCAGCCACTCCAAATAGAAATCATTACCAAGATCATAGTGAGCATGAATATTTTTTTTACTCTGAAATAATGAGTTTTTAGTTTTATTCATATATTTTTTTGATAAAAATCTGTAAAACTTAGATCCACTCATTTCGTTACCAAAAGCTCTTTCATTTAGTGCGCCAAATTCTAAGAATTTACTTAAATCGTCTGCTTCAAATTTCTTTTTTATATAAGCTTCACCAAGCCCAACTGAACCACGAAAATACAAATCCCATATCATAGAGATACGACTAATTGTTAAATGCACTGAAGGACCCTCTAATTCACCGTAAAACTCATAAGATTTACCCTTAACATTTAAAGTCAAAGATCCATATCTGATTTTAGAACAAACTTTTTTTATATATCTATCAATAAACAAGATTTTACCTAATTTTAACTAATCTAAGTATAGATTATCTTTTATTCTATTGGAATATTTAAAGAATTTACTTTTTTTTAAAAAAAGCTTGATTGCCTGATAGTGAATAAGAGTGATTGTTTTTACACTCCCAAAAATTTTTAAGGTTAAATTGATTAATATTACAAAAAAAATGGTCTTTTCTTTTATTTTTTGAAGAAATCTTATAAGTGCAGTCCATTTCAATAAATGGTGACACATACATATTTTTTTTAAACTCTTTATCTTTAAATTTGTTCAAAGTTAAATAATGAACTTGGTCTCCAAATGTATTTTTCACTTCATATATGATCGACTTAACTTTATTTTTACTATCAAGATATAAATAAAAGCTAATAGGGTTAAAAGAATAACCAACAATTGATGGGATACATATAAATTGAATACTATTAAAAACAATATTGTGTTTTTCAGCAACATTTTTTGCAAAATCATATAAACTCTTTTTTTTATTTCTAAATCCGTGCTGTTTATAAAAAATTGAAAAAAAGTTAAATCTATTTAGAGATATAAATGGATGGATGTTTATTGTGTTACTTAGATTTATACTTAAGTAAGGTGCATTATATTGAAAAAAATTATCAGTATCCCTTGTTCTTTTATGAATTATTTTACCTATTCCAAAACAATGAGAAGAAATTAATTCCATTGCACTCTTGATGTATCCGCATTTTTAAACTCCTTTAAATCTATATTTAACCTTTTACAAACTTTTATAGCAGATTGAATACCGTCTTCATGAAAACCATAGCCAAGATAACTACCAACATAATAAGAATTCTCATAGCCTTGAATTTGTGAAATATTTTTTTGAGCATTTAGAGTTTTAGGTGAGAATATTGGATGTTCGTAAATTGTTTGATAGTGATTCTGATTTTGATCCTGATTTAGAGAGACAAAGAAATTGTCATTAGTTTCTAGTGGTTGCAATTTATTCATCCAATAACTTAAAGTACATTTATTATTTAAATTCGTATGAAAATTCCAACTTGACATATTCCACAATTAAAAATATTTAATTCATCAAAAACAGTATTTGAGCCATATTTAGATAAAAAATTATTAGATAGTTTAGTCAAAGAAAATTTCAATCTTATCATTTCTTGAAATTTTTTGAATTCTACATGACTTTTTGATTTTAAATTTTGCAGATTTAATTAATAAATTGATATATTGTTTAGAACCATTTCTTATTGTTTTCCATTGTGGTCTATCCGTGAAATTAAACAATTTGTGATTTTGAAAAAAATTAATAATACTTTTTAATGGCTGATTAAGAGAGTCTTGATCGGGAGTTGACCAAATACTTGAAATTAAAGGAACAAGATGGAAATTAATAAATTCATCAGAGTAATTTTTTGTTTTAAGAAAATCTCTAATTGAAATATCTGATGTAATATTTTTTTTTTGATAAACTTTATAAAAAATAATGATGTCTTTTAACATTTTGTAGAATTTTAAATTAAAAAAATTTTTGCGATCTGCAAATAATGCACTTAAACTTCCTCCCCCGTACTCGAATTTGTTTTCCTCATTAAGAAAACTAAAGGACATATTGCTATTAACAGTTTCGACTTTGAGAAGATCAAAAAATTTTGTTAAATTTGGGTATGTCAGTTCATTGTAGACAATAAAACCTGTATCTATTGGTATAGTATTTCCATTACTATCTTTGACTTCTCTTGTATTTGCATGCCCACCTAAATAATCATTTTTCTCAAATAGTGTTACATCAAAATATTCTTGTGAAAAATATGCTGTAGATAATCCCGCTATACCAGATCCAATTATAGCTACGCTTTTTTTCAAATTATGATTTCGTTTGTTGATAAGCATCAAGTGCTCTGTTGCGAGACTCTTTCAAATCAACGATTGGATTAACATATTTTTTTTCTTTGACTAAACTATCTAATAATTTTTTATCTAAATATGGCTCAAATACTGTTTTTGATGAATTAAATATTTTTAATTGTGGAATATACTTCAAGATAAATTGAGCCTGTGGATCGAACTTTTCTGACTGAAGCACAGGATTAAATACACGAAAATATGGGGAAGCATCTGCGCCACAGCCTGCTATCCACTGCCATCCAGCTGCATTACTAGCTTCATCATAATCTAGTAAACTTTTTTGAAAATACCGCTCACCTAATGTCCAGTTTAATAATAAATTTTTCACAAGAAAACTTCCAACAACCATTCTAAGCCTATTATGCATCCATCCCTCTTCATAAATTTGACTCATTGCAGCGTCTACAAGAGGTATGCCTGTTTTACCCTCAGTCCATAGAGCAAAATCTTTTTTACTGCTTCTCCATGGAAATTTTTTAAATTTAGGGTTAATCGGTTTAGTTGATAAATCTTCAGAATAATACAACAATGAATAAGAAAATTCTCGCCAGCCAATTTCTGATAAATAAGTATTTACAGCATTATTAGATTTTTTTGAATTTTGGATTTTTTCAATTATTATCCGCGGGGATATCTCTCCAAATCTTAAGTGAGGAGATATTCTTGATGTTTGATCAAAATCAGGCCTATTTCTATTTACATCATATTTATCTATATGAGAAGAAATGTAAGTCTCAATTTTTTTCAAAGCTGCATCCTCTCCTGGACTCCAATAATTATTAAACTTCTCATACCAACTTCTATTAGATAAAAAATTGATTTTAGTTTTTTCATTGTGTTTAAATGATTTGATTAATGTATTTTTTTGATAAGAAAATTTCTTGTTCAAATAAACTTTAAAAGCAGTTTTCCAATAAGGAGTAAAAACTTTAAAGAACTGACCAGAGTTATTTTGTACTTCCCAAGGCTCATTAAGTAAGTGTGAATTAAAAGTTTCAACATGAATTTTTTTATTTTTAAAAAAACTTTTTATCTCAGTGTCTCTTTTAATAGATTGGTCTGAGTAGAGCCTATTCCAAATTAATGATGAAATTTTGTATTTTTCAATTAGGTGTGAGAGATTTTTTTTTGCTTCACCATCAGTTATAATAAGCTTTACATTAAATTTTTGTTCTAAATTCTTGGAATGCAAATGAAGAGTTTTATTTAACCACCATTGACCAGCATCTCCAGTGGCTTTCTTTTCAATGTCATCATAAATATAAACAAGTAATGCTGGGGATTTTTGTTTTGATATAAATTCCAGACAAGGATTATCAGTAATCCTAAAGTCTCTTCTCAGCCAATATAAAGTTCTATTTTCGATGATAAAATAATAACAAAATTATTTACTATGAGGAGGCATTTTCTTTTCTACAAACCAAACATGCTGTTTCAAAACAGGGTCATACTTTCTCTGGCGAAGTTTGTCAGAAACTTTCAATCCTTTAGTGGGTTTACGTACAATATATTTTGTGCCAGTTTCAGGTTTTTCTTCAGGTATTAACTGTTTAAGTTGGTATGTAGACTTTTTGAATATCCTTCTTCATATTTAGGAGATTTTCTCTCTCTTGGAGTTAAAGGCATGTTACACCCGTAACAAAGCTTACTCGTACCTTGAGAAAGTTGCTTGTTCAAAGATACTCTGTAGTCAAAAACAAAGCATTCACCCTTCCATGAGTCAGCAGATGTGGTTTCAAAATATTTTAATATTCCTCCTTTAAGTTGATATGTCTCAATACCATATTTTTCCATTAAAGGTCCTGCTTTTTCACATCTAATACCACCTGTACAATAAATACCAACTTTTTTATTCTGAAATTTTTCTTTGTTATTCTTTATATAATTTTTGAAATCTTTAAATGTTTCAATTTTAGGGTTGATAGCATTTTTATAATGACCAATTTTAAATTCATAATCATTTCTTGTATCAAGAATTTCTACATTTTTATCATTAGCAAATTTATCCCAATCACTTGGTTCAATAAACTTAGATTTTTTAATGTCTGAAATTTTTAATCCAAAATCAGATGTAACTATTTCCTTTTTAAGTTTAATTTTAAACTCGTTAAAAATTCTTTGGCCATTAAAGTCTGATATTTTTATATTTTCTTTAGTGACTCCTAAAGACATTAAATAGTCTATAATTTTTTTTTCTAATTTTGAAGAGACTGCTATTGTACCATTTAAACCTTCCTCACTGACAATAATCGAACCTTTTATTTGTTTTAAAAGAAAGTGTAAATTTAACCTCTCTTTTAATAATCTGGGATTGGATACGTTAAAGAAACTATAAAACGCAATGACTCTCATTAGTATGTTTTATAACAAATGTGTAGATTGATCAAATAAGGCGTTTAAATTACTTTGATTTTATTAGTAAATTGATTTTCAAATTTAACTAACTGAGGCATAAATTTAAACCAAGCATCTTTCAAAGCTTCTACAAATTTTTCGGTAGACTCTGGGTCATGACATGGAGTAGGAGTTATTCTTATTCTCTCAGTACCTTTTGGGACTGTTGGATAATTAATAGGCTGAACATAAACCTGGTGCTCATTTAAAAGAAAATCACTAATCTCTTTACATAATTTGCTATCTCCAATTAATACTGGGATTATATGTGAACCTGAGTCTAAAAAAGGAATACCTGCGGTTCGTAGTTCTTTTTTAACAAAATCAACATTCTCAAAGAATGAAGATCGAATTTCATCGTTTTTCTTTACTTGTCTAATGCTCTCTAGACTTCCAGCAGCTACTGCTGGGCACATGGATGTTGTGAAAATAAATCCTTTTGAAAAACTTCTAACAAAATCAATTATTGTCTCAGTCGAGGCTATGTAACCTCCAGCTAGACCAAATGCTTTTGCCAATGTTCCATTGATAATATCAATATGCTCAGATAATCCTTTTTGATCTGCTACACCTGCTGCATTGGGACCGTATAAACCTACAGCATGAACTTCATCTAAGTATATTAATGCTCCATTATCCTGAGCAACCTGAATAATATCTTCTAGTGGTGCAAAATCAGCTTCCATTGAATAGACAGACTCCAAGACGATAATTTTTGGTCGAGAAAAATCTACTCCCTTTAGAATGTCCTTTAGGTGTTTTACATCGTTATGACGATAAATAGCTTTTTCTTTTTTACTTGTACGAATTCCTTCTATAAGTGATGCGTGATTTAGTTCATCACTTAAAACTAAACAATTATCAAAAGCAGATATAATAGACTTTAGTGCAGACTCATTAGCACTATATCCAGAATTAAATGCTAGAGCTCTTTCTTTTTTATGTAAGAGTGCGATTTCTTTTTCGAGTTGAATATGGAAATTAGTAGTACCTGATATATTCCTTGTTCCTCCGCTTCCCGCTCCTAACTTTTCAGCAGCAGATTGCATTGCGGAAATAACTTCTTTGTTCTGGCTCATGCCTAAGTAATCATTTGAACACCAGACATCAATCTCTTCGGTTTGACCATTACTATGTCTTGTAGCTTTGGGATACTGTCCGGCTTTTCTTTCTATGTTGTTAAATACTCTGTAGTGGCCTTCATCCTTAATTTTATCAATTTCAGATTGAAGGGTGCTTAAATAATTAGATTTCCAATTATGATTTTTCACAATTATTAATTTATTTTTTACTAATCTAAAAGATACTGCAATAAAGACGCATAAAGCCTCTAATTAGGGGCTTTTTGTCCTATTTATCCTAGGAATTACTTCTTTGCCAATCAGTTCAATAGATTTTATTAAATTTTCATGGGTAATATCAGCAATATCCATTTGAAATTGGAATCTATCAATACCTCCAAGGGCTTGACTATGTCTGATAATCTTTTCAGAGACCTGATCTGGATCTCCTAAAACTATAGCGCCTAATGGACCAATTTGATTGTCAAATTGGTCTCTCGTCACTGGGCCCCAACCTCTTTCTTTTCCAATTTTTGTAAACATTTTATGATAACCCTCATAATACAAATCTATTGCTTCATCCATACTATTTGCAACATATCCCAGTGAATGAAGTCCTACGGAGAGTTTTTCTGGGGGATGTCCTGCTTCTTTACCTGCCTGTCTATAAATATCTACCAAAGGCTTAAAGCGATGAGTATTACCTCCTATTATGGCAATCATTAAAGGTAAGCCCATTGAGCCTGCTCTAGCAAAAGATTGAGGCGTGCCACCAACACCTAACCAAATTGGGACAGGGTTTTGAATGGGCCTTGGATAAATAGGTAAATTATTTATCGAAGGTCTAAATTTACCAGACCAACTAACAAATTCATTTTCTCTAATTTTTAAAAGTAAACCGAGCTTTTCAATAAACAATTCATCATAATCTTTGAAATCCAAACCAAATAATGGAAAGGCTTCAGAAAATGATCCTCTTCCAGCTACCATTTCTGCTCTACCTCCGGATATCAGATCAAGAGTAGACAAGTTTTGAAATACACGAACAGGATCTGCTGCGCTTAAAACAGTTACAGCACTTATTAGCTTAATATTTTTTGTTTGTGCTGCAGCTGCAGATAATATCATAAATGGTGCTGAGTCTAAAAATTCTTTTCTATGATGCTCACCTATCCCAAATGAATTTAATCCAACTTCATCTGCAAAAATAATTCTATCAATAACATTATTAATGGCTTTAACACTATCTGAGCCCTCTCTTTTATCTGCAAAACTGTCTATACCGATTTCCAAGGTGTTCTTCTAAAATTTTTCAGTGTTTGTTCTAATTTCAATTTCCCATGACCAAGCTTTTTTATCTTGTAAATAAAAATTTAGGTATTGTTTTGCAATTTCATCAGGGTGTATCATTTGATAATTTCCAACAGGTTCTTTTCCAATTCCTCCATCTATAACGAAATGACCTATATGAATATTTTGTGGGTGCAGCTCTCTTGCCAAAGATTGTGCTAAGCCTCTCAAACCAAACTTTCCCATAGCAAAAGACGCAGATTTAGCAAAACCCTTTACACTTGCAGATGATCCAGTGAAAAAAATATTACCTTTTCCTATTTTTAACATTCTTTTTACTGATTCATGCGCTACTAGAAAAGCCCCATAACTATTTACTTTTATTGATTGAAGCATTTCATCAGGATCGTATTCAATAAAAGGTTTTACAATTCTAAGAGATGGATTATAGATAACAATTTCTGGAGTGCCTATAATTGAGTCAGTCTGCAAAAATAAATTTTGAACACTTTTATTTTCCGTTGAGTCACACTTAAAAACTAAAGCGTCGATCTCTTTTTTTAAACTGTCAAGTTTGTTTATGTTTCTGGCAGCAAGTACGATTTTCATCCCCTTTGAATTAAATGCTCTAGCCAAAGAAGCACTTAAACCTGATCCTGCTCCGACAATTAAAACTGCTTTTTGTGTCATAGTTTCAAACGTTATTTAGCTATAACATATTTTGAAATAAGTACATATTGACCAATAAGTCTCGCTTAAATTGTATTAGCGTTGATTATTTGTTATTTCTTAATGTCATCAATGGTTATGAAAAAAATTGTTTTATTATCAAGAAAAAGTTTTCTCGCTAAAATTCAGACTCACATTGCGGAAATAGAAATTAATAAAATACAAAAAAATATAATTGATACGCATTACTCATCAAGCGTTGGTGATACGGACATGTCAGCTAAAGCTTGGGAACAACATGGATTTGGAATATTTACAAATTCACTCTCAAAAAAATTAATCTTAAAAGATGCAGATGTGGTAGTTCATTCATTCAAAGATCTTCCTGTTAAAAATCTTAATAAGACCTCTTTTATTTGTCTCAAAAGAGATGATCCAAGAGATGTTATACTCATTAAAAAGACTTCATTAAATAAAAAAAAGTTAGTTATAGGGACATCCTCTCCTAGAAGAAAATTTTATTTAAAAAAATTAAAAGAGTTTTTACCCTTTGAAGAATTGAAGCCATTCGACATTAGGGGAAACGTACCATCTAGGCTGGAAAAAATATTAAATTCCTCAAAAGAGGACGGGGTATTTATGGCTAAAGC
>LULW01001097.1_pt1 | contig 11771 bp, 14 predicted proteins | sample 729531 | NCBI WGS metagenome assembly LULW01 (sample SAMN03860279, study PRJNA289734) | marine metagenome | biome: seawater column; feature: ocean; material: water; isolation source: Red Sea water column Station 108 - depth 10m | place: Saudi Arabia: Red Sea | collected 2011-10-15 | depth 10 m | reverse complement strand
AAAAAATGAAATTTCTGGAGCTATTTTAGATGTTTTTTCAGAGGAACCTATAAAAAGAAATTCCAAATTTTGGAATACTCCTAATTTAGTAATAACACCTCATATATCTTCAGATAGCAAAGGAAAGTACATTGAAATGGTTTTAGAAAAGTTTTTAACTAACTTAAAATTATTTATTGATAAAAAAGATTTAATTAACCAAGTAGATCCTGATTTAGGATACTAATACTTCGATTATTTTACGATATTATTTTATTTTTTTCATTATCCACAATAACTGGACTTTCAAAATATGTAATTTCTGGCTTAGAGTATCTTTCAGTAATCCACTTAATTCTTTCTTCATCAAACCATTTTTTGGCAAACTCTATTTTTGTAAAAGTATAAACACCACCAGCATAACCTTTTTCAATATCTGCTATGTAATTTTTTCTCAATAATCCTTCGACGTCTACATATAATGTAGAAGTTTCGATAAACTTTTCTTTTAGAGTTTTTAAATTAAGTTCATTAGATATTTTAAATTTAACTAATACTGTAATCATTATTTCTTTTTAGAGCTTTTTTTGGTTAATGACTACGTCTACTAATATCGCAATTAATAAATTAAGCATAGTAATTCCACAAATTATGATGAAGCTAAAGAAGTAAATCCATGCCCACCAATAAATATCTTGCAATGGAAGCATCACCTGTTCCCAACTAGAAAGAGTTAAAACTTGAAATAATGTAATCATTGCAACCCCAACATCACCCCATCTCTCAGGTATATCTGTATTAAATAAAATTGATCCTAATGTTGCGTAAATATAAAGAATAATAAACAATAATAATCCCACATAAAAAACTCTCTTAACTGAGGATAATAAAGCTTCTATTATTTTCTTAAGTTCAGGGACAACAGAAATAATTCTAAGAACTCTAAATACCCTTAATAATCTCAATAGTAAAAAGCTAGAATTATTAGGTATAGGAATTAATGAAATAAATACAATTAAAGTATCAAATACATTCCATCCACTTTTAAAAAAATCTAATTTTTTTGGCTCTCCGATAAAACGAATTGAAATTTCAATAACAAAAAATATTGTAATTGAATAATCTAAATAATTTATTGCTTGTTTAGTTAACTCGTTTAAATCGTAAGTATTAACTCCAATTGTTATTGCATTTAGAATGATAATTGAAATTACAACAAATTGAAAAATTCTACTTTCTTTAAGATTGTATAAATACTTGTTCATTTTTGTGCAAAATATAATTGTTATTCTCTAAAATTAACGAAATCTATAGGAAGGCCAATATCTATTGCTTTTATTGCAGTAATTGCCTCTTGAAGCTCATCTTTTTTTTTGCCATCTACTCTTAATTCTTCTCCTTGTATTTTTATTTGGATTTTAAGTTTCATTTTTTTTATATCGGCAATAATTTTTTTTGCATTTTCTTGACTAATTCCTTCTTTTAACTCACTTGTTTGCCTAATTGCTCCTCCAGATGCGCCTTCAGAACTTTTAATATCAAATACTCTTGGATCTACTTTTCGCCTTATAAGATGAGTTTGTAATAATTCATTTACTTGCTTTAATTTGAGCTCATCAGGCGCAAGAGTGGTCACATTTTTTTCTTTTCTCTCTATTGTTATATGAAGCCCTTTAAAGTCATAACGATTTCCAATTTCTCTTAAACAGTTAGCAAGAGCGTTGTCAAACTCTTGGTAGTTTATTTTACTTATCACATCAAAAGAGGGCATATTTTATTTTTTGAATTTTACTTTCTTTTAGCTCTGGTTTCTTCGTTTATTTGTCTTCCATATTCTCTAATTTGCATTCTTTCTAAAGCTTCAGACTCTTTTGTCTTATCTTCAATTTTCTTTTTTCTAGAATAATAAATTGGTAAAACAATTGATAATATGACTATAAATATAGCTAAAATAATTTGCCAAGTTTCCATGATCATATATTCTTACAATTATTTAAATAATCAATTTAAAAATGCAAAAAACTAATTGGAATTATCCGACAACTATGTGGGTAGGCCAAGATAGAATTAAAGATCTTAATATTGCTTGTAGAAATTTAAATATAAATAAGCCCTTATTAGTTACAGATAAAGGTCTTGCAAACTCAGATATTATTCAAAATAGTTTATCTAACTTAAAACAAAATAGTTTTGAGGTTATTTTATATTCAAATGTTATAGGAAACCCAACGGGAACAAATGTAAATGAAGGTGTTGGAATTTACAGAAAAAATAACTGCGATGGTGTCATTGCCTTTGGTGGAGGAAGTGGACTTGATGTAGGTAAAGCCATTGCTTTTATGTCAGGTCAAGATTTACCAATTTGGGATTTTGAAGACGTGGGGGATAATTGGAAAAAAGCAAATTCAAATAGCATTGCACCAATTATTGCAGTTCCAACCACAGCAGGCACTGGATCAGAGACAGGACGAGCATCTGTTATTTTAAATGAGGATACTGGAATTAAAAAAATAATTTTTCATCCAAAGTTTTTACCTTCGATTGTAATTTTAGATCCATTGTTAACTAAAAGTTTACCTCCAGATATAACTGCTGCAACTGGAATGGATGCTTTAGCTCATAACTTAGAAGCTTATTGTGCCCCAGGTTATCATCCGATGGCAGATGGAATTGCATTAGAGGGCATAAGAATAATTAATAACTGGCTCTTAGTTGCAGTTGAAGATGGGTCAAATATTGAAGCTAGAATGAATATGTTAACTGCTGCGAGTATGGGATCTACTGCATTTCAAAAAGGACTTGGTGCAATCCATTCATTAAGCCATCCAGTAAATGCATTAAATAATATCCATCATGGATTATCTAACGCAATCTTTATGCCTTATGTTTTGACATTTAATAAAAACGTAATTGAAAAAAAAATTGTTAAAATTTGTGAATATTTAGAGTTTCAAAACAAAACATTCGATGAATTTTTAAATTGGACATTAAACTTGAGAAAAAAACTTAAAATTCCACACAAACTTGCTGATGTTATTGAACCAGACAAAATTGATATTGATCGACTTTCAAAAATGGCACTTGACGACCCATCAACTAGCGGAAACCCAAAGAAACTTTCTTTAGAAGATATGAAAATTATGTATCAACACAGTATTACTGGCGAATTGTTCAAATAAGAGATTAAAATTTATCTATTCTTCCATTTAATGACATAAGACTTAATTCTACTTTAAGTCTTGGATGTTTTTTCTTTAAATTTAACTTTATTTTTTCAAACGAGTTTTCATGAATTTTCATTTCATTGTGAGGGGTAAATTCTTTTTTTCCATTTACAATTTTTGCTGCACCACAATCTTTATGATTTATAACTATCAACTTTTCAATTCTATGTATTTTTATTGATGTATTTAAATTTTCCCAGAAAGTACTGTGCCACTTTTTAAACTTTGAAGCTGTAACACCAACCGCAGCACCAGCAATTGTAAAAGCACTATATTTACCGTTTAATTTTCTTCTTTTTAAATAATTTGAAACTTTAGTTTGAAATCTTGGGTCCATACAAGAAAGAACCATAGCTTTATATTTTTTTTTCATAATTTAATAATTTCCTTTTTTATTGGCCCCTTTATAAAAAATTTCTTGAAGATTATCGTTTTCTTGTTTTTTAGTTTTTATGTCATCTGCATCTAATAATGATTTAGGTCTTCCTATTTTATGATGAAAATTATATTTATCTTCTCCCCTTGCAAGCTGAACACTATTTTTTCCTATAACTTGTTTTACATTACTTCCTATGTAACTCTGTATTACAAAACCTATCCTTCTATCATCGCTTTTGTTTAAACCTGAGCCATGCACCGTTTTAGGATGATGTAGTGACATTTGTCCTGCTGACAGTATTAATGCTTTCGTTTCATGTTCGGGAACATCATTTACTGTTTGACCTCTAGTTAATAGATTTCCCTCATTAAATTTTTGATCATGATCTTTAAGGTTATCTTTATGAGATCCTGACCACATTCTCATACATCCATTCTGCTCATTTGAATCTGTTATCGCAACCCATGCAGTAACCCAATTATAAGGCTCTAATCCAATATATTTTGCATCCTGATGATAACTTACAAATCCCTTTTCTTTTGGATTTTTTATAAATAACGTTGTTCCACAAACGAGAATATCTTTACCAATTAAGGATTGTACTGCATCTAATATTTTTGAATTATGCGTTACTTCATCAAGCAAAGGAGAGATGAGGTGTGCATTGTATCTTCCTGCTTTTTCTAATTCTCCAGGCAATCTTTGTTCAATAGTTTCAATTTCATCTCTAATTTCTTTTGCTTTGTCTTTTGAAAAAATATCTATAGGTGAAACAAATCCCTCATCCTTGTATTGTTGAAGTTGATTTGAGGAAAGATAAGTCATACTATTTTGAATGCCTGAAGTTATTAAAATTGGAATTACAGAAAAAAACAATCAAAAAATTCAAGAAGTAAAGACAGTTAAAGTAATTGCAAATCAAGGCATAGTAGGGGATAGGCATTTCAAAGAATTTAACGACCCATATAATCAATTATCTCTAATAGAGTCTGAGAACATTGATTATTACAATATTAAATACGGTTTAAATATTCCATATATAGATTTTAGAAGAAATATAATTACCAAAGGAATTAAGCTGAATGATTTGGTTGGAAAAAAACTAAAAATTGGATCTGTTCAAGTTGAGGGTATGGATTTATGTAGACCCTGCAGACATCTTAATGAATTCAACAGTTTCTCTCACTCTCATTCTATAAAGTCCAAAAGCTCCAATTAAACTGTGAATTAATATTAGAAAAACAAAAAAACCGTTTAAGCCAAACCATCCCATAAAGATAGAGCAAAGAATTGGACCACTTATTGCTCCAAAACCAAAAATTAATTGTAAACCACCTCCTGCTGCAACAAATTTTGTCTTAGGTACAAAATCATTAGTGTGAGCAAGGTTTAAAGAAAATAATGGAAGACATAAACTTGCATATAATCCAACAGCAACAAAAAATACTATTTTTCTGAATGCTAATTCATTCATGTAATATATATTTTGTAACGGATCGTTTGCAGTAAGAATTGATAAAATTGCTAAAGCTGTACTTCCAAAAGTTGAAATAACAATAACTGTTCGTCTATCATATTTATCAGATAAATATCCAATAGGCCCTTGACCCAGCACACCAGCTATTGTTGCTATAAATAAAAGTACTGATGTTTCCAAAAGAGATAATTTTGCAAGTGTAGCATAAACTGAAATTAAAGAAAAAAATGCTGCATGAATTACACCAGTAAAAAAAGAGCTGAATGTACCAAGAGGAGAAATTTTATATAATTCCACAATACTTATAGTTTCAATTTTTTTAAATTTTGGTGCAGGTCTTTTTGTTAGCAAAATTGGAACAAGAGCAATTGATAATAATACTGATACTAAAATAAATGGTTCATAGTTCTTAGGTTCGCTAACATTAAGCAACAACATACCAATTGCTAAACCAAAAAATATAACCATCATGTAAGCTGAAAGCAGTTGACCTCTGTTTTTATTAGTAGCTCTGTCATTTAACCAACTTTCAGTTACCACATAACAGCTAACCAAGCTTACACCTGTTATAAATCTACTTAAAGTCCACATTATTGGATTAACATAAACGACAGCCAATAATGCACTTAAAGATGCAAGTGATGCAAAAGCTGCAAATACTCTTATGTGTCCAACTTTCGATACAAAATTAGGAGTGGTTTTTGATCCAATAAAATATCCAACATAATATCCTGACATGAAGATACCAGTCGTTAAAACACTAAAACCCTCAAGCACTGATCTAATTCCCATTAATTGCATTTGCAATCCATGAGCAATCATCATTACCCCTATTCCCATAAAAAGAGCCCAGGACTTTTTTACTTCTTTTTGCATTTATATATTTACTGTCAGTTAAATCTGGCGGCTAAGTAGTTTTGGTTTGTGTTTTTTTTGTCAGTTAAATCTGGCGGCTAAGTAGTTTTGGTTTGTGTTTTTTTTATGGCTAATAATGAATGAATTGCAATCGTAATTATAATTACAATCCCCCCTAATATAGTTTGAGTTGAGGGCTGTTCTTTAATAATTAGCCAGACCCATATTGGTCCAATAATTGTCTCTAAAAGAAAAAAAAGGTTAACTTCAGCTGCAGTTATAAATCGTGGGGCTATAGTTACTAAAACAAATGGTATCGCAACACACATAACACACATAATAGGTATAAAAATCATATCTGTGCCGACAAGTGCAAAATCTTTAACGAAGAAAAAAGCAAATATAGCAACACATAATTTACCGATCACGGCAGAGGGAACTAAATCAGTAGATTTTGCATATCTTGCTAAATTAGCGTTACAAGCTAATCCAAAAGCAGTAATTAACCCAAAAAGATCACCGTAGAAATTACCAAGGCTGAGTGAATCGTAAAATATGTAAACACATGCAGTAAAGGTGATGATTATTGCAACCCATGTTTTCTTCTCAGGTTTTTCTTTTAAAAAAATTGCTCCTAATATCGCTGAAAGCATCGGGGCAAGCGCTATCATTAATAATGTATTTGCTACATTGGTATTTTGAATTGAGATTATAAAAGTAATATTACAAATCGAAAAACTTATTACATAAAATAATCCTGGATAACCAATTTTGAATAAAGCATTAAAAAAATTTTTTTTGTAAAAAATTATAAGACCAAAAAGCACAACTAAAAAAGGTATTGCTCCTCTATAAAAAAGCATGCCCCACGTTTCTATGTTGGATAATCTTATAAAAAGAGAATCTGGTGTTATAAACATAACACCAATAAAAGCCATTAAAGAACCTTTTTGCTGGTTGGTGAGATTTTTCAAGCTCTCAAACCTTTCCAGAAATAATCTGCAAGGTTTATATTTGATAAATCAAAAAAAGTTTTTAAGCCTGTAGGTGAAGTAACGTTTATATCTCCATTTAATTTTTCATCAATAAAGTCAATTCCTGCAAAATATATATCTTCTTTTATAAGGTCTTTTGCAATTATTTTTGAAATTTTTATTTCTCTTTTAGTTAATTTAATCAATTTTGGTTTTGCGCCTTTGCTCATATTACTTAAAATTGATCCAGTTTTTGGCACTCTTGAAATACAGCCACAAATCTTACCATTAATAATAAAAACTCTTTTATCTCCAAATTTTATTTTTGGTAAAAATTTTTGACACATTATGTGTCCATGTTTTTTAACAAATTTTGAAATTAGTTTTTTATTTAATTTGTTATTTATAAAAATAATATCATTACCACTGTAACTATGAATTGGTTTAAGTATTATTTTTTTATATTTTTTATAAAAATGCAAAATATCTTCTACTTTTTTTGTAAATATTGTATCAGGCATAAAATTAATAAACTTCATTGAATATAATTTTTCAGAAATATTTCTTATAGAAGTAGGATTATTAATAACTCTAACTTTATTTTTAATAGTATCTAAAATGTAGGTTGTAGATATATATTCAAGATTGAATGGTGGGTCTTGACGAACTAAAATAAATTTTACTTTGGATAAATCAATATTTGTTTTTTTAATTATATTAAAAAATTTTCTTTTAGAGTAATCAATTTTAATAAAACTTCCATTTGCAAAAACTTTTTTATTTTTAATTGATAGATTTTCTGGTTCATAATAAAAGATTTTATAGCCTCTATTTTCCCCGCTTTTTGCAAGAAATATACTAGTATCTGTTAATGGATTTAAGTTATTTAAGTTATTACCTTGAACAGCAATAATTTTATTGGTCATATAAGTTTGCTAAATTCTCATCTTTAGAAAATTTATACAACATATGATCTGCATTTGTTTTTTTATTTTCAATAATTCTAAATAAATGATCTATAAATTTTTCCTCGTTCATACCTTTTTTGTTTAGTATATTTCTGTTTGTTAGTCCTTTTTTAGAAATATTTAATATTACTGAGGACCAATACAATAGATCTTTGCCCATCAGAGGAGTAGATAGTCCTTTTTTTGGTGCATTGCTGTAAGCCTCTAAAACCTCATTTACATCCCATCTTTTTACAACTTCTAATGCTTCATCTAAATTTCCATAAAGCAGTCCTGTGTTAAAAGCAGGACCGGAGCATAAACAATCCCAACCACAAGCATCCATAGATCTTAATTCTATATATTTTTTTAATCTGTTTTCTGTAAATATGGTTCCAAGATGCGTACTCAATTCTGCCTCTGTTGGTTGTAAATTTTTAATCTCATTTATTTTTCCATCCATGAAGTCCTTAAATATATATTTTTTTCCTGAAATATATTTCCCATCAGATTGTAAAAATAATAATGGCATACTCATTGCAAATTCAGCATAATTTTCAAAATTTACTTTTTCTAAAAAAAATTTAGGGAGACCACCACGTGATGTTTGTTGCCATACATGTGATCTGTATGAAAAGTAATTACTATTTTTTTTTTCAATGATTGAAGAATTGGCAAATAAAGCAATATTAATTGGAACTAAATAATTTGCTAACCTAAACTTTTTTGAAAAATCTTCCTCAGAAGTATAATCAATGTTTAATTGTGTACCACATGTTCTATACATCATATCTAAACTTAATTGTCCACCTTCAGGCATGTCTTTAGTCATGACTTCGTATCTTTGTTTTGGGTTGTTTGGTATTTCTGAAAGTTTGGATATAGGATCAAATCCCGCACTTATAATTCTAAAATTAAGTTTTTCTAAAACTTGTTTTAATTCAAATAAATACTCATGAGACTCTGAACACGCTTCATGAATATTGCTTAGTTTTGCTCCAGATAATTCAATTTGGTTTCCTGGCTCAAGTGTAATATTTTTATCTTCTTTGCTAAGACCAATTACTTTATCATTCTCCTTAACTGGCTTCCAACCAAACTCATAGAGATGGTCAAACATTTTTGTTATAGACGAATAATCAATTCTCTTGTTATTTTTTTTATTAAATATAAATTTTTCATGTTCAACACCAATTTTTAGATTTCCTTCTTCTTTGATGCCATCTTCAAAATATTTAATAATTTGATCTTTGTTATTTATCATTTTAATTACTTATACCCTTTAAATAATCATTTATCTCATTAATACTAGATATTTTGTTTGAACATGTCTGATTTTTACAAATTACAACGCCTGAATCAGAGTTATTTTCTGTATTGTATATAAATATAGCTCTATCAAAATAATTTTTTAATAAATGTAATATAATTTATTTATTTGAGTTAAATAAACACTATTACCATTAGGGATATTATTATCATTTAAATCAACGGGATTAACGAAAAGATCATTTATTTTGATAGGCTTCTTTTGAAGTAGTTTTGATTTGTCGTCATAAAACATATTCCATGCTTCAATCATTATTTTGGAAGCTTCATCTAAATATTCTTTTTTTCCCTCAATTTCGTACAAATTTAATAATAATTTTGAATAAAAAACATAATCCTCTAGAAAAACATCAATTTCCTCTGACTGATAACAATGAAATAATTTGTCTGACATTTTTTCTTTAAGTATTTTGAACTTTTGAAAAGCAATTTCCTTAATATTCTCATCTTCCAAAACAACAGATGCATTTAATAAAGCTGTTATCAAAAATGCATTTTGATCTGTTTGAGATTTATCATCAAATAATGGTTTAACTCTTTTGTTTCTTATTAGAATTAGATCTTTCTCTGCTCTTTCAATAATTTCTTGTTCTTTTTCATCCAAATCATTATTTTGCTCAACAAGAATATTTTTCCCCTCAAAATTACCTTCATTAGTTACTAAGTATTTTTTTGCAAATATATTTAAATTAGTTTGTAAAATCTTGCTAAGTTCATCGAAAGACCATGTATAAAATTTTCCCTCCACACCTTCACTATCAGCATCATATGCTGACCCATATAATCCAATGTCATTTACAAATTCTGTATTTATATAGTTTATTGTTTGAATTAATTTACTTTTAAAGTAATCAGATTTTGTGCTCTGATAAAATTTTGATAAAAGGCTTATAAACTGAATGTTATCATAGAGCATTTTTTCAAAATGTGGAATGATCCACTTATCATCAACTGTATATCTGGCTATGCCACCGATTAATTGATCGTAAATTCCTTTTGAACAAATATTTTTTAGCAATGTTTCCACTGGTTTAAGATATTTTTCATCATTAGTTTTTAAATAGAAATAAAACATAGCATCAAATAAATAAAATTGAGGAAATTTTGGAGCACCTTTGAAACTCCCATGTTCCTCATCTAAATATGAAATAATTTTATCTACAAAAGGTAAAAGAGGTTGATTTAAAACTGCAGATCTTTGATTAATTTTAGAAAAAATATCCTGCATTTGTGAAGCTTGAGCAATTATTTTTTCTCTATTATCTCTATAAACATCTGAAACATTATTTAAAACTTTTCTAAAATCAGGTCTTCCTTGCATTTCTTTTGGAGGAAAGTAAGTACCTCCTGTAAAAGGAACACCATTTTCATCTAAAAACATTGAAAGAGGCCAGCCCCCTTGTGTACCAGTTAAAATTGATAAGCTTCTCTGAAAAACATAATCAAGATCTGGTCTTTCTTCTCTATCAACTTTGATATTTATAAATTTTTCATTCATTATTTTTGCCGTTTCTTCATCTTCAAAACTTTCATGAGCCATAACATGGCACCAATGACAACTGGCATAACCAACACTTAGAAAAATTGGTTTTTTTTCATCCTTAGCTAATTTTAAAGTTTCACTTTTCCAGGGATACCAATCAACTGGATTATTTTCGTGTTGTTTTAGATACGGACTTTTCTCAGAGGCCAGTCGATTAGTCATATGAAAATTTAGTGATGATAAAAAGGATCTCTTGCGAATATTTTCCTTACCATGGGCTCAAATTCTTTTAATGTCATTGATTTATAATCTGGATCAAAGGAACATTGGTCGTAATTCTCACAGAAATCAATAGTTGCTTGATAATATTTATGATCTTTATATCTTTCTCTAGCATTTTTATCTCCACCCAAATGTTCTGCTGAATAATAAGTTTGAAACAAACCATGTTTTTCAATGATCCAATGTGTTTTTTCAGATACATAAGGTCTTAATATTGATGCAGCATATTGAGAGTGATTCATTGGAGCTAGTTCATCTCCAATATCATGCAATAGAGTTGCAACAACCATTTCCTCGCTCTCTCCATTCTTAAATGCTCTAGTAGCTGATTGTAAAGAATGTTCTAATCTTGAAACTTTATATCCTTCAAGTGTGCTATCTAGTTTTGAAAGATAGTTTAAAATTCTATCAGCAGTTTTTCTTTCATATTCTTTTTCGTGTTTGTCTAAAAGAGCATAATCCTCTTTGGTTCCATGCTTCATTTCAGTAAAACTTACTTTTTTCATCAGTTATTTGAACCAGTACTTAAGAGTGATAATTGAGTAACTTTATCCCCACCTAATTCATCAATTATTTTTACTGGATAATCACCAGTAAAATAATGATCTGTTAATTGAGGATAGTTATCATTTCTTTTTTCAAATCCCATGGCTTTATACAGCCCATCCAAACTTAAAAATTTCAAACTTTGTGCACTTATAAATTCTTTTATTTCATCTACAGTTTTGTTAGCAGCCAAAAGTTCTTTCTTTGTAGGGGTATCTACACCATAAAAATCAGGATATTTAATTTCAGGACTAGCAATTCTTACATGCACTTCTTTAGCTCCTGCATCATATAAC
>LULW01000530.1_pt1 | contig 11819 bp, 12 predicted proteins | sample 729531 | NCBI WGS metagenome assembly LULW01 (sample SAMN03860279, study PRJNA289734) | marine metagenome | biome: seawater column; feature: ocean; material: water; isolation source: Red Sea water column Station 108 - depth 10m | place: Saudi Arabia: Red Sea | collected 2011-10-15 | depth 10 m | reverse complement strand
GCAATTGAAAAAAGAACTAACCAATTAAATATAATTGCTCAAGAAATTGATGACAATTTAAAGCGTCTAAGAGACATTGAAATCGATGAGTTGATCGAAAAGAGATATCAAAAAATCATGTCTTATGGGTCAATTCAGAAGTGAATGGACTTTTCTAATTACCTCAAACCTTATTTAAATAAAAAAAACAAATATTATTATGTTGCTTTAAGTGGCGGAGCAGATTCACTAGTACTTCTGAATGAACTAAAGAAGCTACAAAATGAAAATGATTTCAACCTAATTGCAATTCATATCAATCACAATGTTCAAAAAGATTCCGAAAAATGGAAAACCATTTGTGAAAATTTTTGTATAAAAAATGAAATTAAATTCGTTGCGCATTCTCTTAAACAGAAAAAGAATATGTCTTCTAATCTTGAAAAAAAACTAAGAGACGAAAGATATAGATTTTTTGAAAAAACCTTAGAAAAAAACTCAGTTCTTTTTATGGGCCATCATCTAGATGATCTTATTGAGACTTTCTTTTTAAGAGCTTTGCGAGGTAGTGGAATTGAAGGCTTAAGCTCAATTCCCAAAGAGAGGGCTGTGGGAAAAGGAAAGCTCATTAGACCTTTCTTGAATATTCCTAAAAGTGAAATTTTAGCTAAAGCAAAAAAAGACAAATTGAAATTTATTAAAGACCCATCCAATAAAGATATTTCGTTTGATAGAAACTATTTGAGAAACAAAGTATTACCCCAGATAGAGAATAGATGGATTGAAAACCTAAAAGAATCGAGCGATTTACTTATCACTCATGCTGAAAAAGACTTTAATGAGGTGAAAGTAAAAAAAAATCTTATTTCTCTGAAAAAATTTCTTAGTCTTTCAAAAATTCGTCAAAAAAACGTTTTTATATTTTGGATCAACCTCAATGGGTTAAATCAACCTAGCGCTAGAGTGATAAATCTTTTTTTTAACAAATTTCTCAAAGACGAAAAAACGCCCAAAGCAAAATACATGTGGGGAACTACATCTAAAAAAGGTTCAGTTTGTATTACTAAAAATACAAATGAGTTAAGAATTTCAGAACTATCAGCTTAAAATTTTATTGATGCAATTAAGAATTGCTTTGTAAGAAGCTACTGTAGTGTTTTGATCTATGCCTGCACCCCAATCCGAAGAGTTTTTATTTTGTATTTCAATGTATGCGGCAGCTGAGGCATCTGAACCGGATGAGATTGAATGCTGATGATAATCAGAAACTTTAAAGTCTGAGGACAAGTGGTCATTCAATGCATTGATGAAAGCATCTATAGGTCCATTTCCAGTTCCCTCTTGTAAGAAATCTTTTTGGAATTATTTTTTAAATAGTAATTTTCAAAGCTTTCCCAAATTTCTTTAGAGTCTAATTCTTTTCCCGTTTCATCGGCTTGCTTTTGAATAACTTGACTGAAATCAATCTGCATTCTTCTTGGCAGGGTAACTCCATAGTCTTGCTCAAGAATGTAGGAAATGCCTCCCTTCCCTGATTGGCTATTTATTCTAATCACGGCTTCATAGGTTCTGCCAACATCTTCAGGATCTATAGGCAGATAAGGGACTCGCCACTTTGAATCGTTTGAATTTCGCATTTCATCAAATCCTTTTTTGATGGCATCTTGATGAGATCCCGAGAAAGCAGTGAAAACCAGGTCTCCCGCATAAGGGTGTCGTGGATGAACCGGGAGTTGATTGCAATATTCAACCTCACGCATTGTCTTATTGATATCTGAGAAATCTAGTTGAGGATCGATTCCTTGGGTGAATAAATTTAAACCCAAAGTCACAATATCTACGTTACCTGTTCTTTCACCGTTTCCGAAAAGAGTACCTTCAATTCTATCTGCACCTGCCATCAACCCAAGTTCAGCCGCAGCAACTGCTGTTCCTCTATCATTATGAGGATGCAGACTAAGAATGATTTTGTCTCTATTCTTTAAATTTTCATTCATCCATTGAATTTGATCAGCATAAATATTTGGCGTGGAGAGTTCCACTGTTGCAGGTAGGTTAATAATTGTTTTATTTTTGTTACCTTTGTGCCAGATATTATTGACCTCGTTGCAAACTTCGGCTGCGTAGTCTAGTTCTGTTCCAGTAAAACTTTCTGGACTGTACTCAAATTGCCAATTCGTCTTGCTGTATTCTTCAGAAAGTTTTTGCACAAGCTCAGCTCCTTCCGTAGCGATTTTTGTAATTCCTGCCTTATCCTTTTTGAAAACAACTTCTCTTTGAAGAGTCGAAGTAGAGTTGTACAAATGAAAAATTACGTTTTTTGCACCTTCCGTAGCTTCAAAGGTTCTTTTTATTAAGTGTTCTCGAGCTTGAGATAAAACTTGGATTTTTACATCAGAAGGAATCAAATTATCATCGATTAATTTTCTTACGAAGTTGAATTCTGGCTCAGATGCTGATGGAAATCCTATTTCTATTTCCTTAAAACCTAATTCAATCAACATTGCAAAAAATCTAAGTTTTTTTTCTATCCCCATTGGCTCAATCAGAGCTTGATTTCCATCTCGCAAGTCAACGCTACACCAGATGGGAGCATTGGTGATTTGGTTGGTAGGCCAGCTTCTATTTTTAAGTTTTATTTTCTCAAAAGACGAGTACTTGGAAATAGCGCTGTTATCTATTTTCTTCATGGTTATAAATTAACTTAAGTGTGCTTATCATATAAGATATTTACAATGAAATCAGAGGAAAAGCTTTTGAGAGAAATGGGAATTTCTTCTTGGACTTTGAAAAAAAATTTTTTGTTCGACGGCAAACATATCACCAAAAAAGATATTAAAAATATCTCACCAGAAGATTTAAAATTTTTGAAGTCTTTAAGCATTTCCCTTAGACAAGAGTTTTCTGAGAATTATCCAGAGCAAATAATTGATTATTTGTCTGCAAATAAAATCGAAATTGATAGCCTAGATTTTTTGAAAACTATGTCCACCCAAGAAAAAAAAGAGCTTTTGATAAATATTGAGAAAAATTGAAAAAATAAAAAAACGTTATCTTGAGCAAGTCTTTGGAATAGAACAGCTTTCTAATTCTACACCTTGGAGCTACTCCAGCTTTCTAGATTGTATGAGAAAAGATTATGAATTTTATGTATGTCTCGAAAACGAAAAGGTTCAAGGTTTTTTTATAGCTAGTTTCAGTTTGTTGGAAGGACACTTACTGAATATTTCTGTTGCACCTAATATGAAAAGACAAGGAATAGGTAACGAACTTTTAGAGAAAGTTGAATCCATTGCTAATAAGTTTGGAATAAAAGAAATATCTACTACAAACTACATGATGGAAGAGAAGATGCCCTCATATTTTCAAAGAAGTTGACAGATGATTCTTTTTCTTTAAAGCAGATTTTCTATGTCTTGAGCAATATCTTTAGGTTCCGTATTCGGTGAGTAACGTTTAATCACCTCGCCATCTTTATTGACCAAAAACTTTGTAAAATTCCACTTTATTGCCTTGCTTCCAAGTAAGCCTTTCTTTTCCGATTTGAGAAAATCATACAAAGGATCCGCATTTTTTCCATTGACGTCTATTTTTCCCATAACAGGAAAACTGGTTTGGAAATTTATTGAGCAAAATTCTTGGATTTCTTCATTGCTTCCAGGCTCTTGATTGCCAAATTGATTACAAGGAAAAGCTAAGACAGAAAAGTCTTTTTCTGAGTATTTTTTTTGCAGCTCTTCTAAGCCGTCGTATTGCGGTGTAAACCCACATTTACTGGCTGTATTTACAATTAGAAGGGTTTTTCCTCTATATTTTTCCAATGATACTGAATTATTTGCATTATCATTTACTGAAAAGTCATATAATGTTTGGCTCATAAAATTCATTTTATCAGAAAAAATATAAATACTTTAATCAACGGGGAGAGCAATCATGAAATACAAAAAACTAGGTAACACCGACTTAGACGTAAGCCTTATTTGTTTAGGGACAATGACTTGGGGCCAACAAAATACTGAAGAAGAAGGTCATGAGCAAATGGACTATGCTGTTGATAGGGGAGTTAATTTTTTTGATACCGCAGAACTTTATTCAATTCCTCCAAAAGCAGAAACACAAGGAAGCACCGAAACAATTATTGGAACTTGGTTTAAGAAAAACAAGAATCGAGACAAAATTATTTTGGCTACAAAAGTTGCCGGTAGAAGCGGTATGGATTGGTTTAGAGGAGGAGAGACTCGACTCGATAAAAAAAATATAGAGGCCGCGATAGAAGGGAGTCTGAAAAGACTGCAAACCGATTATGTAGATTTGTATCAACTGCATTGGCCGGATAGACCAATGCCTATGTTTGGCGGAGGAGCAGGTCTTTACAAACATTACGATATGGAAAACATTGCAATTTCTGAAACATTGGAAGTTCTAAAGTCTCTGGTCGATTCTGGCAAGGTGAGATATATCGGTTTATCTAATGAGACCCCTTGGGGACTTTCAGAATTTTTAAGAATTGCAGATGAAATGAATTTACCAAGGGTTCAGTCAGTTCAAAATGCTTACAATCTTTTAAACAGGACATATGAATACGGCATGTCTGAATTTTATTTCAGATCTGAAGTGGGGTTATTGGCATACTCTCCACTTGCTCAAGGGTATTTATCTGGAAAATATTTAAATGGTGCAAGACCTAAGGGTTCTAGAACTCAATTATTTGGCAGAGGTCAAAGATATGAAACAGAATCCGCCGAAAATTCAATTCAAAAGTACGTCGACTACGCAAAAGAAATAAATATCGATCCTTCAGTAATGGCCAACGCTTTTGTTAATTCAAGAGATTTTGTTACATCCAACATCATCGGAGCTACAACAATGGAACAACTAAAATTAGCAATTGATAGTTTTGAAGTTGAACTGAGCGAAGAAAATTTGACCTATTTGGATCAAGTACACGCTGCTTGCCCTAATCCATGTCCTTAATTTGATGAAATGGATATGGCTTAAATATAATGATTTGGATGACTCGCAGTTACGAGATATTTCAGAGCTAAGAAAATCTTTTTTTGAGGCTGATCAACAAGATCCGGTAAAGGACGAATACGATGTAATGAGTTTTCATCTTTTAGGGCTGATGAATTCTGACTTGGTGGCATATGGTAGAGTGATTCCACCTCATGGTGAATTTATCAATCCTTACCTCAGCAGAATCATCGTTGCCGAAAAATTCAGAAAAAAAGGATTTGGTAAAGCTTTGGTTAATGAGCTGAGTAAAAAATCAAAAGCCTTGTTCTCCAATAAAATAACAAAAGTATCAAGCTTGGCTTCTACCTTAAGTTTTTATAAAAAACATAATTTCATTGAAGATAAAAAGGTCATTGACGAAGCTGGAGTTGAGCATTTTATTTTATTGAAAAATGATTGATAAAAAATACGTCAACATTGCGTTAATTGTTGTTTTTTTTGTTTCCTTATTCATTTCTTTAAATTCAGTTATTTTTGAGACCAATTTTCAACTCGACCAGGCAATTGCCCGCGTAGGCGAAAAAGAGATAAGCCGACAAAGATTTGAAGAAATAATCAAAGTTTTAGACGATCAAAGCAATTCAGAATTGACTTTAGAAAAGAAAAATTTGATCCGGGAAAGGCTAATTGATGAGGAACTTTTAATTCAAAGAGCAATAGAGCTTGATTTGGTAAGAAATGACTCTTTGGTAAAAGGGAATGTAATTCAAACAATGTTTCAACACATCATCAACTCAAGCGAATTGGTTGAACCTTCAGAGGCTGAGTTAAGAGAGTATTTCAGCAAAGAAAAGAATTACTTCTCTTCAGGTAGGCGTTACAAACTCAAGAATTATACTTTTCGTAATTTGGATGATGCAGAAACGGCAATAAATTTGCTTAACCAAAGCGATTTGGAAAGTTTCTTAAAACTTGTAGAAACTGAAAGTGCTATTGATTTACCAAACGTTTTCCTTTCAACACAAAAAATAAGAGATTATTTAGGACCCAAAGTTTTAGACGAATTACCTAGTCTTGAAAAAGGAGGCTTTTCTAATATTTTTGAAATAAACGAAGTACCCAGCATCGTTATTTGTATTGATATTTTGTTGGACAACAATCCAAAATTCGAAGAAATTGCCGAACAAATCAAGAACAAATTCATCAGAGATCGAGAAGACAGTCTCGTCAAAGAGTATATTGAAAACTTAAGAAATTTTTATGAAATTGAAAAATATTCTTTTTAGCTTTCTTTTAATACTTTTTTTTTCAGGAAATATTTTATCTCATCAAAAAAGTCAGTCTTATACCTCCTGGAAGGGCGAAGTGGCTGGAACAGACTTTATTGTTTCTGTTTCGACAAAAATCAGTAAAGGAGTTTTATTTAATCAATTACAAAACAACGGTTATCGAATAGATCAGCTTGAGAATTATTTTAAAAATAAAATAAGCTCTGAAGACTGCTTTTCGCAAAATCCGCTAATCCAAGATCAGGGTAACTTTGTTAAATATCTGAATAAATTTGTCTGTTCTGTAGAGCAGCCTAGATTTAACTTCAACTTGTTTTTTGACTTGAATCTCACCCACTTGGATTTTTCTTCCCAAGAAAAGGCAGGTCAACTCTTCCCTGATTTTATTATTTCCTCGGACAATCGACAGATTTATATTTTTGATGAGAATCAAAGTGCTGAGCTTAATTTATCCTTCTTAAACTTCTTGTCTTTCGGTTTTAAACACATTTTGAGTGGTTTGGATCACATTGCTTTCTTATTACTTATAATCTTTTTGTGTGCAAACTTAAAAACCCTTTTTTTTGCAATTTCAGGTTTTACCCTAGGACATTCGGCTAGCCTTTTTTCAAGTGTTCAGGGTCTCATTGTATCTTCAACAAATTTGGTTGAGATCATGATTGGATTTTCCATCTTAGTCTGCTCGATAGAGGTCTTGGGGAAAAAGACCGCACAGCTTGGCATGTTTTCAAATCTTTTATTGGTTGCTTGGGCAATTCTAACTTTTACTATATATATCTTTATCCCTAAGCAGTCTCTCTTCTTTTTGGCTTTAGGTCTCATGATGTTTTGCTATTTGAGATTATCTGATAACTACCAAAGCAGTTTGAATCTTATTTTTATAACCATTGTGTTTGGCTTTATCCATGGCCTGGGTTTTGCAGGAGCCATAAATGAGATTTATTTACCAAAAGAAGACATGTTAAAAATCCTTATCGCTTTCAACTTAGGGATTGAAATTGGTCAAATTTTAATTTTTGGAGTTTTTGCTTTATTTGCCTACTTTTTAAAATTTTATAATTTAGGAAAGCTAAGAAACTTTGCCACTGTAACCATTACCGTATCAATTTTTGGCTACAGCTTAAATCTCATCATCGAGAGATCTTTTTTAGTCTTTTAGATGATTCTTATGTCTTTTGCTTGAGGTCCCTTGAGACCATTGGTTACTACGTAACTGACTCTGGTGCTTTCTTTGAGAAGCTTTCTATCTTTGATTTCTACCGAGGCGAAGTGAATAAATAAATCTCCACCTTTATCTCTCTCCACAAACCCATAACCTTTACTTGGATCAAACCACTTGATTTGACCTTTTTCTCTTCTAATTCTTCTCTTTATTTGCTTGCCATAAACAATAATCATGCTGGATGTGTAGATGCCAAGAAAAAAGAAGAGAGTTAAAAATACAAGGTTTTCTTGAAAGGCTTGGCTAAAAGATTGATTTTCAACAAACCAAAAATATGCAAAAGCAAATAAAAAAGAAACCAGCAAAGATGAAGTCGCTCCTCTTAACCACATAAAGGTATTATATCTTTATTGTTATGAAGCTAAAAATTACTTTAATTTTTCAAGAGTTTTAATGTGTTTTTCGGTAGTAACAATTTTTTGGGAAATTTCTTTTAAATTTTGTTTTCTTTCTTGAACGAGTGTTTTTGGAGCATTCAAAAGAAATTTTTTATTATCGAGTTGATTTTTTAAGCCTTGAAAAGACTTATTGAATTTTTCTAGGTTTTTATGATTCCTTTCAATTTCAGACTGAGGATCAATAAGACCTTGTAAAGGAATATGAATTTTCGTGCCGTCAACAAGAGAAATTGCTGAAGGCGGGAGGTTTTTGCTTAAAAACTCAATTTTTTTAACTTTTGTTAAGTTGAGCAAGTAGTTTTTATTTTGCTCCAGTAATTTCTTGATGCTTTTATTTTTTTCGACAATGATAGTGATATCTTTCTTAGGAGAAATAAGCATTTCGGATCTTATGTTTCTAATGCCTGAGATTACTGATCTCAAAGATTCAATATTTTTCAGGTTAGAGGTTCCTAAATATTTTGTCGGAAGCTCCGAAATCATAATGCTCTTTTCTTTTGCTTTGAACGTCTCTTTGAAAGATTGCCAAATTTCTTCTGTTATGAAGGGCATCATGGGATGGGCTAATTTGAGTGTCTTTTCAAAAATATCTAACAACGAATTTTTTATTTGGGCTTTCTCAGCATTGGAAATGCTCTGGTCATTTAGTCTAATTTTGCAGAACTCTATGTACCAATCGCATAACTTTTCCCAAATGAATTCGTAGAGAACTTGCGTAGCCAAGTCGAATCTAGAGTTATCGATATGATCAACATAACTTTCTAAACTTTTATTGAATTCAGATCTGATCCATTTATCAATTGGATCGTCACTAAATTTCTTTGATTTTTTATATCCTTTGCATTGCAGCTTGATAAATCTTGAGGCATTCCATAACTTGTTACAGAAGTTTCTATAGCCTTCGACTCGTTTGACATCAAAGTTAATGTCTCGACTTCCCGACGCCAGAGATGCAAAAGTAAGCCTAAGCGCATCAGTTCCGAAAGAAGGTATACCAGAGGGAAATTCTTTCTTGGTTGCTCTTTCAATTTTCTCTCTCAAACTTGGCACAATTAAGTTTTCAGTTCTTTTTGCTATTAAAGTTTTCAGAGGGATTCCATCAATTACGTCAATTGGATCAATTATGTTTCCTTTTGACTTAGACATCTTTTGACCTTCTGAATCTCTCACCAATCCGTGAATAAAAACCTTTTTAAATGGAGGCTCTTTAAGAAATTTTTGGGAAATCATAATCATTCTGGCAACCCAAAAAAATATGATGTCAAAACCTGTAACCAAAATCGAAGTGGGGTGGAATTTTGCAAGTTGTTTGGTTTTTTTCGGCCAACCTAAGGTCGCAAAAGTCCACAATTGCGAAGAAAACCAGGTATCCAATACATCCTCATCCCTTGTTAGAGTTCCAGAAACTTTATTTCTCTTTCTTACTTCTGCTTCGGACTTTCCAACATAAACTTTTTTATTTTCATCGTACCAAGCTGGAATTCTATGTCCCCACCACAATTGACGACTGATGCACCAATCTTCAATATCCTTCATCCAATTGAAGAAAGTCTTTTCCCAATTTTTTGGTACGAATTGAACTTTCCCATTTCTAACCAATTTCGAAGCTTCTTGAGCTAAATTTTTTGTTTTCAAATACCATTGTTCGGTTAAATAGGGTTCTAAAATTTCTCCGGTTCTTTCGCCTCGAGGAATAGCAAGTTTGTGCTTTTCACTTCCTGCCAGTAAATTTGCTTGATCTAGATCTTCGATGATAATTTTTCTAGCTTCTAGCATTTTTAAATTCTGATATTTCTTAGGAGCGTTTTCGTTCAAAGTTCCGTCTTTGTTTAAAATATTTAGAAACTCAAGTTTGTGACGTTTGCCAATTTCAAAATCATTAAAGTCATGAGCTGGAGTTACTTTCAAACAACCGGTACCAAACGACATGTCAACATAGTCATCAGCAATTACAGGTATCTCTCTATCCGTTAGAGGCAATTTAACTGTTTTACCGATAAGTTTTTTATATCTTTTGTCATTGGGATTTACGGCAACAGCCATATCTCCCAATAAAGTTTCTGGCCGAGTGGTTGCTACTGTTAGGTGTCCTGAATCGTGTTCGTACTTGATGTTCCAGATGAAAGAACTTTCTTCTTCATTGGAAACTTCAAGATCTGATAATGCAGTTTGCAAAGAGGGATCCCAATTAACGAGTCTGTATCCTTTGTAAATAAGACCTTCATCGTAGAGCTTACAAAATACTTCCGATACTGCATCGCTGAAGTCAGCATCCATAGTAAATTTTTCAGAAGACCAATCCACTGAAGAACCCAGTCTTCTCAGTTGCTTGGTAATGGTATTGCCAGAGTACTTTTTCCATTTCCAGATTTCTTTCTCAAACTTACTTCTGCCAAGAGATTCTCTTGTCTTGCCTTCACCTTCAAGTTTTCTTTCGACAACCAATTGTGTTGCGATGCCTGCATGGTCCGTTCCGACTTGCCATAGGACGTCATACTGCTGCATTCTTTTTAACCTCGTCATAATATCCATTAAGGTATTTTGAAACCCATGACCCATATGCAAGCTACCCGTCACATTTGGCGGCGGAATCATAATGGAAAATGTTTTTTTAGATTTATAAGTGGGTTTAAAAAAACCAGATTTTTCCCAAAACCGATACCATTTTTTTTCTAAATTTTTTGGGTTGTAAGTCTTTTTCACTTTTAGTTGATGTAAGTGGGATCCAGTCCATCAATTTTACATTGTTTGAAGCTTTCTCTTGCTTGATTTTGCAAAGAAGCATTATCTTTAATGACAATTTGAAACACGGTGTCGTAGTCCTGATAGTCTGGAGGTAACTTTGGGTTTAGATTGATCAAAGTTGAAAAATCGTTTTTTACCTTAATGCCTGGGTAAGATATTTCTACAGGACAAGAGGGTATTTTTGCATCGTTAGAAATCTTATGAGCTAAAAAAACCTCATTGAGGTCTTCCCAAAGCTTCTGATCGAGTTCATTGGCTTGCGCAGCGTCATTGCACCTCAGATTAATTTTATTCTGAGGAGAAGAGCCAAGTTCTAGAAATTTTTCTTCAACAAACTTAAGTAAGAAACTTATGGCTTCTTTTTCATCTTCTCCTGCAGAAATAAAACTTATTTCTTGGGTCATGCAGTGAGTAAATATTCAGACAAGAGGGGGACAGGTCTTCCGGAGGATACCTTTTGTCCTCCAATTCCATAAGCCGTTCCCGCTATATCTAAATGTGCCCACTTATACTTTTCGGTGAATCTTGAAAGAAAACAAGCAGCCGTAATTGTGCCGGCTGAACCACCTATATTTGCGATATCGGCATACCTACTTTTTAAACCACCTTGGTACTCATCCCAGAGAGGTAATTGCCAAGCTTTATCGCCACTGGCAATTCCCGAGCTAAGAATCTTATCAGCCAATTTTTGATCGTTTGACATGACGCCGGTAGCTTCGTGCCCAAGGGCTACGATTACAGCACCCGTTAGGGTAGCAATATCTATAACACTGGCCGGCTTAAATCTTTCTACATAAGTAAGTGCGTCACACAGTACCAATCTACCTTCGGCATCGGTATTGTGTATTTCCACGGTTTGACCTGACATGGTGCTGACAACATCGCCTGGCTTAGTTGCAGTACCACTTGGCATGTTTTCAGCTGAGGCAATGACACCGATAATATTTTTCTTAGGTTTTATTTCTGCTATCGCTCGCATCGTACCTAAGACACTAGCAGCTCCAGACATGTCGTATTTCATTTCGTCCATAGCACGCGAAGGTTTGATGCTAATCCCTCCAGTATCAAAGGTAATTCCTTTTCCAACAATTACATGCGGCTGTTCATCTTTTTTACCACCGGCATAGTTCATGATGATTAGCTTCGATTCTTGTACGCTACCGTTACCAACCGACAAGAGGCAGTCCATACCTAATTTTTTCATTTCTTTTTCACCGAGCACTTTGGTTT
>LULW01000562.1_pt1 | contig 11864 bp, 12 predicted proteins | sample 729531 | NCBI WGS metagenome assembly LULW01 (sample SAMN03860279, study PRJNA289734) | marine metagenome | biome: seawater column; feature: ocean; material: water; isolation source: Red Sea water column Station 108 - depth 10m | place: Saudi Arabia: Red Sea | collected 2011-10-15 | depth 10 m | reverse complement strand
ACAGAAGGATAATAACTAAAACAGTTCCATAACTGTAACTCATCAAGTCTACGTTTAGGAACGTCTTTCGCTTTAAAACCTCTTTGAATAAACGCAGTGATCGGTAGACGGTAAAAGATTGCACCGTTTTCCATAATCGCGTGAAATAAAATGGATTTACCAGTGATCGAACTAATCCCAAAGATAATACAATCTTCAACTTCGCCGTGATGTTTCTTAAGATCATAGAGATATTCTCTCCTGATTTGTGCGTATTCTGGTGGTATGTTTGCGTTTAGATATGCCATAGTTAATCATTTATTGTTCCCCAATTCTTACCAGACTCATAATCAACTTTGTTAGGGATTTCCAATTTAACAGCATTCTCCATAATCTCAACAATTTTTTTAGCTTGCTCTGGTGACTCAACAGAAATATCTAACTCATCGTGTATTTGTATATGTGCGACAATTCCTTCTTTGTATAAATCTAACATAGATTTTTTTGTCATATCAGCTGCTGATCCTTGTATTAGTTTATTAAGAGCTTTGTATGTGTATGCTCTTTTTATTCCTGGACCATACTCTGCTCTTGCTTCATCAAATGGTAAAGCTTTGTGTATACCAAATTGATTTGGTTCCCATAAATGAAACCGACACAATCTACCTAGTAATGTTCTAATCTGACCTCTTCGTTGTGCTCTGTTAGAAACAGAGTTCATAAGTGATTTAACGAATGGCACTCTGCTGTGATAGATATTAAATAATTCTTCTGCTTTATCTTTGCTAACACCTAGCTCTGCTTGTAGTTTTGCTTTACCCATACCATAAAAAAGACCCAAATTAATCGTCTTAGCAGCTGTCCTTGGTATGTTTGCCATTTTTGCTACAATAGTGTGGAAGTCTGCGTCACCCTCATCGTAAGCTTCTTTAACACCAAATACACTTGTGTCTTGGTCTAGAGATGCATAGTGCACTACAAGTCTTGGTTCTTGTTGACTGTAGTCAAAGCATCCCCACTCGCAACCTGACTCTGGTAAAAATAGGGATCGAATCAGTGGACCTAGGTCTTTATTACGAGCAGGAATCTGTTGTAGGTTAGGATTAGAATATGAAAATCTACCAGTGACAGTGCCACCCTGGTCAGATCTTATCTGATTAATATCTGCGTGTATCCTACCTTTGTGTTCATATTTTATTATTGTATCAATAAAAGTTGTGTGTGCCTTGTTTATCTCTCTAGCTTTTGCTATGTTTTTAACAAGAGGATGTGTATGATTAGACAAAAAGTTTTTAGTAAAGGATGGTGCCTGTGTTTTTGCAGTTCTTTCGTAAGGTAAATTTAGTTTGTCAAAAACTTTGGCAATCGATCGTGCTGCCCATATTTGACATTCTACTCCTGTCTCTTTGGTTACTTCTGACAATAATTGTTTTTCTTGTGTACTTAACTCTTGCTTCAATTTATGGGCTGATTCGGTATCGACACGCACCCCTTTAAATCTCATATCAACTAGACACGGAAACAAATCAGTTTCTAAATCAAAGATAGATCCTAGATCCTGGTCGCTTAATTCTTTTTGCATCACTCTCCATAAAGAATAGGTCAACTCTGCATCCCTTTTTGCGTAATTACCTACATATAATGCGGGTAATTTCCACATATCTGCTTTAGGATCTAAGCCCCATTCTTGCGCCGCATTGTTTAATTCTGTTTCATTTTTACCTTGGCCTACATAATCCCAACCTAAACTATTAAGATCGTATCTATATCTATTTTCGTTAACCAATGATGCGGCTATCATTGTGTCATAAACTCTGCCATTTAATTTAAAACCCATAGACCTAATCCAACACACATCATACATTGCATTATGAAAAATTTTATCTGCCGTTGATTCACAAATGTCTTTGAACCATTTCATCACTAAATCTTTGTCAAGATTACCACCACCTTCGTGATCAAATGGAAAATATTCAGAATAGCCATCTGTTGCTACAGCTATACCAACTACTTTACCTCTACCAATTACAGAACCTGTCCCTAATTTTTTTAAATCTGGATCGTAAGTTTCTAAGTCAATGACTATCTCATCACAGTGTCTAAGATCTGGGAGTTCTGAAGGTTTAACCCACTCTGTTTGTGCTTTAAATATCATTTATAATCTCGCTCTAATATCATCTCTAGATAATGGATTGCTTTATGTATGTCTTGTTCCTTTCCTTTGGCAGCGTGCCTGCATATGTACTTTATAGCCGACCCCTCCGCAAATGGCAACCTATTCTTGTTTATAAACTCACTTGGCTGCATCACCATCGATTTATAATGGGATCCTCCAATTTGTTTTTTATATGCACTCATATAATAAACTCCTTTCTTTTGTTTTTACATTTTACTAAATATAAGTTTTGTATTGTCCTTGTTACACCCACATACCAAACTCGATACTCTTCATCTTGTTTATAAATAGATTTTTTAGCTGATCTCATAGTGTTTGTGGTTTGATTTAAAAATAAAACGACATTTTCAGCTTCACCGCCTTTTGCACTGTGAATAGTGGAAATTGTAATTCTGGGTTCTTCACATAATTTTTCACCATTAGATAACATCATTCTTAAATAATCTATTTTATTAGCTGCCACATTTGTAAATGCTTGATACCATTCTAGTTTTAAATTAGGTTTACCTTTAATTTTTTCTAATAATCTTTGCTCTAATATTTCTGGTAAACTTTCTCCTTTTCTAAATTTATCCCAGTTTAATATATCATCGTATAAATTTTTACTTATACTATTACCCTCTGACGTTTTAAAAAATAAACCTTTATTTTTTAAGACAGCTGGTATGGGTTTTAATAATGGATTTGTCCTAGTCAAGATGAGCCAAGTCCCTTGACTCATGTCAACATCACACAGTTTCATAACTTCAAATATACTACCCTCAACTTTTTTAGGCTCGTAGGTTTTCTCTAGTCTATTATCCACCACTCTAGTTATTATAGACAGAGCCTTTTGTTGAACTTTGCTTGGAACTCTCTCTGATTGTTTTAAAGGCATCTCTGTTGCATCCCAATCAATAAAAATATCTACATCAGCACCTGCCCAACCAAATATAGCTTGGTCATCGTCTCCTGCCACCCAAATATCACACCCGTTGTCTCTTTCTATTTTTTCAATCATATCCCATTGTATTTTCGACAAATCCTGTGCTTCATCTACAAAAATAACATCTAATTTATTTTGTATGCTCCCTTTTGTTAAAAATTTTTCTAACATATCTGTAAAATCTATAAGACCATAAATTTTCTTATAACTTTGTATTTCAAGATCGATAGCCTCTAATTTGTTTCTTTCTACTTTTCCAAGATGTTCATTAAGATCTAATTGTTCTAGAGTTGATATTCTTTTTACTCTCGCTAGATTAATTAAATTTAAATACTCACTGCTAGAAGAAAAGATACCATTCCAAGCGTCTCTTTCGTAAGAGGCATATTGAATTTGTATACCACAAGTTTGACCTATGGCTTTATAGTGCAGCTCATTCATAACATTTTCTTCTTTTAAACCTAAATTATTAAACGCTAACGAGTGTAGTGTTCTAAAATATTTTATATCTTTCTTACTAAAATTTGGTCTTTGTTCTAAAAATCTATCTCTAGCTTCTTCAGATGCTTTTCGTGTAAATGCAAAGTAACCTATTCTATCTAATGATATGCCAGTATCTAAATATAATTTTACTTTATCTAATAATGTTTTTGTTTTTCCTGTACCTGGTGGTCCTACAACTTTATATCGCATTAGTAGTTTGATCCTTTTCTCTCTACTGGTTTGTACTCTATCTTATCAATGTGTAATTGTTTCAATCTACACACTTTTTCAGACTTACCATCTATTTTAAGAGTTTGATTAAATTCAACATTAAATCTTTCTTTTAATTTTTGACCTATTTTTTCTTTTGATATTTTCCAATCATTACCAAGATGTGTAAGAAAAGATTGATATTTAAAATAATGATAACCGTCTTCTGTAAGACAAGAACCTAGTCTAATCTGCATTCTTTGTTTAGCTTGTGGTCCATTAACACAATATTGAAACAACTCGTTTGCTAAAATATCATCTGTGCTAGTGCCTTCAGGCGGCTTTATGTTTTGACAATTTTTTCTCCACTCATTTAATTTAGCTCTCCAATCTTTTTGTTTAATAGGTTCAAAATATATTCCTGTCTGCTCCCATATTAAATTTAAAACTTCTTTCTGTGTGGTCATTAATTTTAAGTTAGGTATGATTACTTCAATCTTATCATCATTAGGCATAACAACATTAAATCTATATTCTGGTTGTTCGTATCTAATAATTTGAAAATCTGTTATATCTGGAAAAACATTAATACTATCTGATTTAACACCAAACGGTCTTGAGTAACATAAGCTACGCATACACTTATCTTTAATAGGGTCTTCATAACAAGTGTGTCCGGCTGTTTCTTTATCCCAAGCTTTTAGCTTTTGATCTAATTTAGATTTATCCCAAGGATGCTCTAGGTAAGCATAATTAGCTTTTGACACAAAGTCTTGCCACTTATCTTTATATTTCTTTTTAGCAAAGACAATATAATTATAAATAAATCTATCTCTACCATCATCTAGTTTTGTTTTAGAACACAAAGCTAAACAAGGCGGTCCATCAGAAAATTCTGTATCAGCACCTAATAATATATTTTTATTTGTGCTTTCAACTAAACTATTTAATTGTTCTTTACTTGTTTTTAATTTATTTGCTAACTCTATAAATTGTTCAATTGTTAGTTTAGAATTATTCTTATCTACAGCATAACGTTGTGTATTTCCGTTATTGTAGTAGGGTAAATTTATAAAATTACCTGGTTTAATATTACCCTTGTCATCTTTTTTTAATTCTTTTTGTTTTGGAAAAATTTCAGTTGTGGGTTTTAAACCAAGTGGCAGTAGAAAAGATTTTAACGCCTCTATTAAATCTACTGTTGGAATAAACTCCTCTAAAAATATATAACAATGTAAACCACCACTTTTTGATAGCATAGGTATCAATGGTAGTTTGTATTTTTCAAAAAGCGCTAAATAGTGTTCTACTTTAAAATCTTTATAGTTTTTTGGATCTATATCTATGCAGCCAAAACTAGCTGTACTATCAGTTGTGCAAGGTTGTATACCTATGGATATTTTTCCTGCTATATGGTTTTTATAATCTTCTTCAGTTACAGGTCTGCCTGACCACTCATAATCAGGTTTTAATTTATTTCTTTCTGAGTCTAGCTTTGCACTAGACATATCGGCGATCCCAAAATCACCAACATAACCTGTAAATAGTTTTATAAAATCTTTTACCATAATGATCCCGTGTTCGTGGGCGGTTCCAGTCTCCCATCCCCGCCCACTATTCTCTAGAGAGAACTAGTAATTAGATTTCTCTTCCTCTTGTACCCCAAGATTATCTTGAGATTTTTTAAGAGAATTATGAAAATCACGAGCCATTTGATATAAACCTACATCATCGACTTTTTTAAGCATAGTTGTATTGTAACCATACCAGTTTCCAATACTTCCAGAGTTCTCTACAGAATTTAATCTATAAATCCTAGAGAACGTCGGTGCTTGAATAGACTTGTTAGTTTTAGGATCGATTTCAAATTGATCTTCCATCAATGAATTCCAACCCCTACTAACTTTAAGCTGCGTTGACTTCATCGTCATCAAAGCTTTTTCAGGTCTATCACCCAGAATAATTACAAAGTGATTTGCAGTTTTGATAATTTCATTACCATTTTTCAAAACATCTTTGTTTCTTTCATTCTGTTTAGTTTCAGCCATAATGCTAGGTCCCCTATCATTACTAATTGGTCGACCTTCTTTTCTTTCAAAAGGTGCCCATTCTGGATATGTCATTTTGTAAAATACAGGTATAACTTCAATACCTTTTTCTCCATTATACAGTTTCTTTGTAACTGTATTGTAAAACATACCAGGTTCTGCACCCTCGACATACTTAGCGTGTTTCTTTTTTGTTTCATCTGAACCGCTTTGTAGCAGTTTCAGAAAAGGTAAAGCTAGATCAGATTTTTCAACATTTTCTAATCCCATACCTTGGTCAGCAACAAAATCGATTTTTGCTAATGCTCCATCTTTCTTGTTTGCTAGGTCTCTTGCTTCTTCGCTCATATTATTTGCTCCTTGTTATTTTTGTTTTGTTTCCCTTAAACAGATTAAAATGTTCAGAAGGCAGCTCTTGTTTATTTTCAGAACGCTCTCTAAACAACGCTTTAAGAGTCATAGGTTCGACTTTCAACTTTTGAGTTGGTTCGAACCCACGCTCTTTTGCAAGGTTTGCGTAATCGCTCGCCTTGTTATCTTCGCCACGACCAAAGGAAACTGTAACCTCATTTTTAATAAGATCACCTAAGCCGTTTTCTCGAAGCCAGTTATATGCGCCCTCTTTTTTGTCCGTAGGTATTGTGGCGCTGTAAATCTCTTTTATTTCTATAGCAGACCCATCAGCTAGTTTCATCGTTTTTAATTTAAGTGCCTCCATAATTTCTGGAATAGCAACTTGTGAAAGTTTGTCTGCTTTTTCTTTTATAGATTTTAATTTTGTCTCTTCAGTTTTAATTACATCTTCTAGTCTTTGTAATTCTAAAACCAAACTAGACAAATTTTCTACACCTTTTAGATTATCAAGATCTTGAGGTGCATCCTCTATAAACATTTTTTGTAAGTTATCACTCATTTATTTCTCCTTTTTCATATAAGTTTATCCGTATTGGATAATATTTTCTTTCTTGTTTGTCCCATTTAAGAACATTGTATTTACCATTAGTAATATCAGAAACTATAGAGCAAGCCACACCTATTATAGCTGGGTCTCCTGTTAATAACAGATAGTCATCAGCCGTATAATCTCTCAACCCCTGCCTTAATTTCATAATTAAAGGTCCTGGTGAAAAAATTATTTGAGACATCTCTGGTAATAAAAATTTAAATTCGCCAAAGTGTGCAGCCCCTAATATGTTAATTTTTGGCTTACCCTCTTTGGTTCCAGATATCTCTTGTATGACATATACCTTAGTTCTTTCTGACATTGACAGTAATATAAAGTATGTGCTAAATAAGTCAATAGAAAGTTTATAGATTACATATGGATTATAAATTTAAAACGAAACCTTACGCTCATCAACTTAAAGCGTTGGAGATGTCTTGGAATAAACAATCTTTTGCTTATTTTATGGAGATGGGTACAGGTAAATCTAAAGTATTAATTGATAATATATCAATGCTTTATGATGCTGGTAAAATTAATGGTGCTGTAATTGTGGCACCTAAAGGTGTGTATAAAACTTGGTATGACAATGAAATACCAACGCATTTGGTAGATCACGTCAAATATAAGGCAGTATTGTGGCAATCAAATGTCAATAAAAAACAGGAAAAACTTCTATCAGAATTATTTAAACCTGAGATTGATTTACATATTTTAATAGTTAACGTTGAGGCTTTGTCTACTAAAAAAGGTGTAGACTTTGTAAATAAGTTTATAAGCTGCCACGAAACATTAATGGCTATCGACGAATCAACAACTATAAAAAACCCACAAGCAAAAAGAACGAAGTCTATTATTAAACTAGGTGAGGTGGTTAAATATAAGAGAATTTTAACAGGTTCACCTGTCACTAAATCACCATTAGACTTATATACACAATGTGAGTTTTTAAATCCTTATCTATTAAACCACTCTTCTTACTATAGTTTCAGAACAAGGTATGCTGTTATGAAGTCAGCTAATTTTGGTGGCAGATCCGTGCAGTTGGTTGTTGGGTATAAGAACATACCGGAGTTATCAGAAAAATTAAAAGATTTTTCTTACAGAGTATTAAAAGACGATTGTTTAGACTTACCAGAAAAGACGTATATGAAACGTATTATACAGCTTACAGATGAGCAACAAAAAATTTATAAACAAATGAAACAAATGGCTCTAGCTGTGCTTAACGATAAGATGATAACGACCCCACAACAATGACTCAGTTAATGAGATTACAACAAATTACTTGTGGGCATTTTAAAGCTGACGATGGTAGTGTTCAAGAAATTAAAAATAATCGTATAGAGGAACTCATAAACTTGTTAGAAGAGATTCGTGGAAAAGTTGTAATATGGGCACATTGGCGGAACGATATAGAAACAATAGTAAAACACATATCAAAAGAGTATGGGGACAACTCTGTAGTTACTTACTACGGTGACACTAGTATGGACGATAGACAAAAAGCTATCAAGTCAATACAAGATCCTAAAAGTCCTGTTAGATTTGTCGTAGGCACACCTCAAACAGGTGGATATGGTATAACCTTAAGTGAAGCTAGCACTATGATATATTATTCTAACGGTTATGACCTTGAAAAAAGACAACAGTCAGAGGCTAGGATTGATCGTATAGGACAAAAAAGACCTATGACTTACATCGATATTATAGCTGAAGATACTGTTGATGAAAGAATAGTAAAAGCACTTCGTAAAAAAATTAATATTGCCTCAAAAGTTATGGGTGAACAATTGAAAGAGTGGATATGAAGTATCCTTTTTATATAAGAATGACTATCTTACTGTGTATTGGTGGTTTTACACCTATTATGGTTCATCACATTATTATGAAATTATGGGACATTAGTATATTAAGAGCAGCAGAATATACTTTTATTGTTTGTATTCCTGTTGCTTTCTGGATGGCAGAAAAAATTAATGAACGTTGGCACGACGATAGAGAAGATTAATTTATAAATAGATTAAATAATCCTACTAGTGTTAGTATAGTTGTAAACGCACCACCAACAATCCAATAAATTACAGTGTCCGTTTTCTTTTCTAGCTTTCCTATGTCTGCGTGCAAATGATCTATTTGTTTTTTAAACCCTGTTACATATCCGTACAGAGATACCAAATGTTCGCCAGTTGTTTTAGGTGGTTTACCGTTTGGCATACTTACCTACCCAGTAACAAATTGGCTCAAGAATTTTTCGATATACTCTACCTAACATATGTGTTTTACCTCTAGACTCTTGCCTAATGTCTATTGTTCTATGAACAGCTATGTGTTCTAAAATTTTTCTAATAATTTTATTTGTTTCTGCTATTTTTACAAGTGGTAAAAATAGTATGTGATAACCTTTTTGATATTCTGGTGCTAAGTCTTTTGATTGTTTTAACCATATTTTATTTCTAAAAGAACCAAAGCCGTAAGTTTTGTTCATCATTGTGCAAACAATTTTGCCTCCTCCTGAAGAACCACCACTATCACCTGTAACAGCATCTGGTGCAGGTGATGGAGTAAAGTCAGATATTGACTCTGTAGCTAAACCTGCCTCTACATCTGCTTCATCAACAGAGCTAGTTGTGTCTGTAGTGCTAGTATCATCGCTGCCACTGTCACTTGGCACAACAAAAGATCCTGTAAGGGCAGCTTGTGATATTTCTGGATCTGGAGTTTGAACCGGACCTAATAGGGTGTCTAATACCTCACCAGGTTTTCCCACGTCACCTGATACTTCAAAATCTTCTATTGGATCTCCTGTGGCTATAGCAACCTCATCAAATATATTAACATCTCCAGTTGGAGAACCTGTTATCTCACCTGTTTGAAAATCTATTTGTCTACCCTCATCTGCAGGGTCTACATCGTCTCTGTCAAAAATATCCTCTTGAGTAAGTTGTGTAAAATCTGTAATTCCAAGATTATTTTGTAGTTCTATAAGTTTTTGTGACGTTGGGCTACTGTCAGATATTCCATTAGCTCTTCTAGTATCTAATCTACTTTGAATAGTTGCTTTAGGACCTTCTCCAAATTGTGATACAGCATTATACCCTTCCATAACTCCACCTGGTCCGTAGGCTTTGTCTATTTCTGATTGTTGTTCTGGACTATATGAATCATACTCTTGTTTTGATTTTGTGTCTCCTACGCTTTCAAAAATTTTTCCTGCAAAATTAGCACCAAGTATAAGAGGTGTGAGTCCAGTTGCAACACTAGCACCAGCAGCTGCAAGATTTCCTTGTAATGCTTGATACACAGGATAACCATATGTTGTTATAAAATCAGCAGCCGTAGATGCACCTGATTTTACAGTTTCAAAAGCTTCTTTTGCTGCATCGCTTATTGTCCCTAATAAACCTTGGTCTTGTGATCCTTGGTCTATTGCTTGTTGTTGAGCTTCTGTTGTAGGAACAAAGAAAGATCCAGATAATGCTGCACTAGCTGTAGCAGGATCAGCAGGAATCTCAGTCATAGGATTATATGAACCTCCTAAATCGGAAATAGCTTGATCTATCGCTTGTTGTTGTTCTAACGCCTCTACGGGAGTGTTAACATAATTTGTAATACCATCTCCTTGCCCTCCTTGATCTAAATCTCCACAGTTATAGGTGTAGTATCTGATGTTTCTATAACAGGAACACCTAAACTATATAAATTATATAAATCCTCGATGTAACTTGTTTGAGTAGGATCAAATTGAAAACCAGGATAATCAGTTACAGCTGTAAGTAATTCAGGTCTTGTCTCCGTTTGAGTTCTAAATCCAGATACATCCACATCAGGATCAACTTTTTCAGGGTCTGCTATAATTGATTGGTATAATATTTCATCTTCATCCATTACGCCATTCCTCTTTGTTTAAGTCTTATAGATTGCTCCTCTGGTGATAATAAAGCCTGTTCAGTTGGAGTCAATCCTGTTTGTAATAAAGGTGTGCTAGCAACTTGCATTATGCCTGTATTAACTGGTGGTGTTATTGGTGCTATAGATGCTGTGGGTTGTATTCTTCTACTTCCAATTTTTGTTCCTTCAGGACTTATTATATCTTCAAAATCTTCAATAGTAAGATTAAGTGTTGGAGCATCTTGTTCTATTACCGCAGATTTAGGAGGAATTGGAGCACCATCATCAGGTAATATAAAAATACTACCGCCTAGTTTAAATAGAATAGCCATTGCTCGTTTACTACTTTTTGGTAGCTGTCTTAAAGCAAGTAAATCTTTTAACGAAGTTGGGTTTAATAAAGCTCTAGCTATTACTCTATTTGATGCTGAAGTAAATAATCTTCTACCTGCTGTAAATATTCTACCTTCAGTTGTAAACTGACCTAATTTTGCTCTAATTAAGTCTGTAAAAAAATTTCCAACAATTCCCTCTGCTGCTCTAGAAGGAGGTTTTCTTGCAATAATTTGAAGTGCATTATTTAAGGTATCTAAATTTTTTACATATTCTTTTCCAAATATTTCTTGCAATGCAACTCTATAACCTCTTTCACCTCCAGCTCCATTTAAATAATTATTAAAAGCTCTTGCGTTTAAAACTCCATCTACAGTTACTCTCTCATTTAAATCTGTTAAAACATCTCTTTGAAATTTTTTGTAAACACTATCGTTTTTTACAAGAATGTTTTTTACTGTTCTTATCTCTCCAATATTTCCTGGTTTATATATTTTATTAAATATTTCTGAAGGTGATGCGTTAAACAGTTTACCTTCAAATGATTTATTTATCTCTTTATTTATTTGTGTAAGAGCTTTATTTGTTTTTTCTATGTTTCTCTGTAATCCACCTATTCTAGAAATTTTGTTAAACTCAGCTTCATTAAAAAATACTCTTAATGGTTCTCTGTATTTTTTTATAAAAGCGTTATGCTTAGTTAAACTTGGCTTTTGTGTAATTGGATCTAATACATCTGATTTATATTTACCAAAAATAGAATTTTTGTAAGCATTTAGTGCTTCAGGTGATTTACTAATTACCTCATAAACTTCTTTTGCTTCTTTAACGTTATTAGCTCCTGTTTTAAAAGTTGTCTCAAATATAGCCTCATCT
>LULW01000319.1_pt1 | contig 11918 bp, 24 predicted proteins | sample 729531 | NCBI WGS metagenome assembly LULW01 (sample SAMN03860279, study PRJNA289734) | marine metagenome | biome: seawater column; feature: ocean; material: water; isolation source: Red Sea water column Station 108 - depth 10m | place: Saudi Arabia: Red Sea | collected 2011-10-15 | depth 10 m | reverse complement strand
TGTTTAGGTTGCTTGTGTATAGCAATGCACGAGTGAGGCACGGCGCCACCTTAATTTTATCAGTGCACAACTGAAACACGATGGTGTATATATATTATTTCTGTAACTTAAATAAATTATATACTATGTCTAAAAAAACTAGTCAGGTAGTAAAAGAGTCTAAGAGATTTGTACTATCAAAGAAAATGGTAGGTGAGAATTTAATCATCTCAGTAACTACTAAAACAGGTAAACAATTCAAGTATGACCATGACAGTGTCTACTCTATTAACCAAGAAAAATTAGAGAGTATGGAGTGTTGGCACAGGTATGGTAATTACACTAACAGTAATAACTTACCTACATGGGCAAGAGAGTGTGAGGTTAAATAACCTCCACTTTTTTTATATAATACTGTGACAATAGGGTGTTACTAATACTTTAGTTAACTACCTTATGTCACACTATTGTACATATAGAGATATGGTACAGTACACCTCTATAATTATTATTTAGTAAACAAATAACCTACTTTAAGGTACACAAATATAAAACGATACCTTATATATATTATAACTGAACTTTTAAATTAAATAACTATGTCAAAAGACAAAAAAATAGTAGAAAAAATAGTAGATGAGACTATAGATACTTTAGTAGACAAACTACATGACTTGACTACTGATTACATGTTTGAGTATGGTAAGTATGAAGAAACAGATGAGAACTTTCTAATTGATCACCAAATGTACAGAGAATTAGTAATAAAAGAGATGTATAAAAGACTTGTTGAGACAGGTATATACACTTTACATATAAGATAATACTATGACTTTATATATTATAGAAGTATTAACTATACTCTTGGTGATCGGAACTATTTGTTTCATCACCGAGAAGTATATTATGGAAAAATAAGGTGTGCACAAATTATACACGACACTTTTTTTATATTAAAACTGTAACTAATTATTATACTATTATGACTAATAAAATTAAATTTCACCAGTTAAAGATTATATCTTTAAACGGTACTAAGTATTATGGGTATTTATTACACCAACTACCAAAAAACTATGAAGAAATATCTCCACTAGATCAGTTTAACCTTGGTGGTTTTACTTACATCAGTGAGTTCGCGGTAGAACTTACTAAAAACCAGTTAGAAACTCGTACAAGTAATGTATCTCTTGGTGGTATAAATACTATATAACTATGAATACAGATGCACAAGATATGGTGCGCGAGATGAAGCTAGCAAAGATAGCCCTCGCTATAAGACACCACGATCATCACCACAATATGAGTGATGACTACAGAGTATATAGCTCTGGTAGATCTGAGCGAGATACTATAATGCACGAGCTAGAAGCTATGTTCGACAAAGTATCAGACAGATTAGAGTTTTGGAATAGTAACTGCCCAAAAGGTGTAGGTTACAGACAAGAATATATTAACGAATTAAAAGCAGAAGGTAAATGACAAGTAATATAGTAGTGATATGGCCATGCTAATATTTTCAGTATTAGTATTTGTATACATAATTGTAGAAGTATGTATAATTGACTCGCACAAATAAAAAACGATTACTAATATATATTAAAACTGTAAATAAAATATATAACTATGAAATGTAAAAAATGTGGCGTAGCAGTGCCTGATGGTAGAATTAAATTAGGTTACAAGGTATGTGTTAACTGTTCGACTGTCGAGCGTGTAGCATGTGCACCATTGACCCACCACAAGACTGGCAATACTATTCAAATAGTAGATCAGGCTACTGCCGCTGCGTTGTACAAAGCAGGTAGACGTAAAGGTTACGGCACTTGCCTTAGATAAATACGAGCGTGGCGCGTGAGATGTGTAGACAAGCCAGTGTTCGCTGGTAGTCATCTTACACAGTGAAGTGGAACCATAAACAGGTGTAGGCCCCAGCCTGACTGTGTGTACTCACTTGGCCACCTCGTTTTATAAGTCTCGACATCAGGTGTATTGCAGTTATCTTGCACCTAACTGAGATTGGAAGCTTGAGCTGGGCAAGAGCCTTTAGGCACTTGAACTGACTGACGAGTTGAGAGGTTCGATTCCTCTCCAAGCTACTAACTTAAATTAAATAGATATGATAGTATTAACAGTATTAGACTTTGAAGATGGTAGAGTATATCAGTATGAAATAAATACTGACAAAGATTTACAAGCAGAAGACTTTGAAAACATTATATGTGCTCACGGTCATAAGCTAGATGATTGTGAGTGGATGTCACACTCTGACGGAAGAGTATTTACAGAAACAATTGAATTATGAAAAAAGTAACAACAGCAACCGAAGCATTGCAAGTATTTGACATGCTCGGTATTAAAAACGTCTCAACAAGAAGACAAAAGAAAAATGGTACACAGGTATACGAACTACCTATACAGCAAATGTATCAAAGCTTAATACCTAAGCCTTTGCGTTTTGCTTGCTATAGATCAGGTTATGTACGTAACGTAAGTGAATATAACCACAGTGCTTATCAAATTAACAAGACTAAAAAGCAACCAGCAGGCAATGGCTATCACTTTGAACATATAGAGCGTATACTTATACCTAATTATGATGAGCGATTAGTATACTTAGCTAATTTTATACTAAAAAACTACTATCGAAAGCCTACATACTTAATTAACGACTATGTTATTGAGTGTTTGAAAGAACAGCGTAAAATAAATAATGATGCGCGTGAATGGGGTGACTTTGTTAACCCAGAATCTACACCAGTAGACGACATACAAGTAATTATTAACGGACATAGATACAATTTATCATGAGCAAAGACAAACTAGTATACAAAAACGACGGTACTGTAGACTTTAAAAGTCCATTTTACAAAGACACAAGAGTTAACGGTAAACTAGTATCGTTAGAAGATATTATAGAAGAAACATACAACAGAGCACTAACAGTTATTGATGATGCTTTATATGAGTTACTTGACGATGCCGATGGTAAAGAAGATCAGTTTTACATGGACTACAAAGAAGCATTTGGACACGTAGTAGAACAATTAAACAAGTTTCACAATGTTGAAGATTAAGAATATATTTAAGTACGAACCTAAAATTATTAAAACTCTAAAAGAATATGAGCAAAAAGAGAAAGCTGAACAGCAAAAATCCAAAGTACAAAACAGAAGCACAAATAAAAGCAACTACTAAAGAGGTTGACAAAAGGCTGTTAATAGCTGAAGCTAAAGGTGCTAAAGTGTATGCTACGTTTTACAAGTAACACAAATAAAACACGAACACCTCAATATATTAACGTAAACAATTAAATTAAATACTATTATGACTAAAGTAGAATTAGAAGTAAAGATTGAAGCTTTACAAAAGTTACTAGGTGAAAAAGTAACAGAACAAACAAATTATCAAAACCAAATAAACGAGTTGCAGCAAAAGCTAGATGACTTAAACAAACCAAAGCTTACAGGCTTTCAACTTAATCAAGTTAGAAAAGCAATTGAAACCGCTGTTATGAACTATCCACTTGATGATCTTGACAACTATAGCATTGACTATGGTATTGACTATGATAACAGAATAACATGCGAATCATTTACCTTTGATGCTGCTGATGACTTAGCTGAAGATATAGCTCAAGGCGTTGAGTATTTGTTTGAAATAATAGATGATGAAGATGATAACCAAGAAAAACAAGATTAACATGAAAACATTGTATCAAAGTTTAAAACCAGAGTATCGTAAAACATTACAAGATAATGAGTACAAATATCCTACTGCAGTTAGCTCTGTAATAAAAGCATTACAAGATAACATGCTATGGTCACGTTTAACAGTGTCAGAAGTTAGAGACGTCATAACATTTACAGATAATAGAATATTTGAAATGTCTTATGAAGACTGGGCTTTTGGCGATAAATTTTTACAAGATGAATAGAATAAAACCACTAACAAAACCAAAAGGTATATTTTTGGTTACAAACCCAGGTAAGTAATGAACTTGCTAACACAAAACAGTAAAATTAAAAAAACATCAAAGAAGTTTGGAGTCAGGTTATTTAATTTCGGTATACCAGCATATAAATCGGTGTCAGGTAAAATTACCTGCCCGTTTGCTGGTGACTGTGTTAAATTCTGCTACGCTCGAAAAGGTGCTTATATATGGTCAAACGTTAAACCAGCATTTGAAAAGCGTTACGAGCTAACTAAAACTGATGACTTTGTTAATAAGATGAACGAAGAAATAGCTAAGAAAAAGCCTGATTATGTAAGAGTGCATGACAGCGGCGATTATTATTCACTAGCATATCTACGTAAGTGGCTCACTGTTGCTATGCACAACCCACAAGTTCGCTTTTACAGCTATACTAACAGCATTAAAATGCTTAAAAGTGTGACACTGCCTGCTAACTATGATATTATATTTAGCGATTCAGGCAAACAAAAGCATTTAATTGATGAGAAAAAAGATCGACACACTAAAATATTTCACAGTCACGACGAATTACTATCAGCAGGTTATATAGACTCTTCTGAGTACGATTTAATGGCTACAAAATGGTATAACAAAAATAATAAAGTAGGACTAATATTTCACTAACATGTAATCTTATAAATGAATACAAAGACAAATAACTATGGAAAAAAGAAGAAACATTATTATGACAGATGAGCAATTAGAATCTATGGTAGATAAACTAGCAGGTGCTATGATTAAGCGTATCTACGGTATAGAACAAAACGATGCTAGAGATAAAATGTCTTATTATGCAGACAACATGGATGACCATGCGGTTGGTGAATTAGCTAGACTAATGACGTTAATGAATTTATACGAAGATCGTGAAGAATATGAAAAATGTGCGGCAGTTAAAAAACATTTAGATAAAGTAAATAAAATTGTAGAAAATTTATAAAACCAAGGGGACTGTGACAACAGCCCCTAAAGATATTTAATAACAAGCTTATGTCACACGACAGAAACCTTACATACCTAAATAATAACCGCATCGTATATAGACGATTACCTATAACTGATAAACCAGATATAGATAATAAACAATACATGTTTTATGAAAATGGTACACATCAGTGTTACGAGTTGTTTCGATCGTCTGCAAAGATAAATACTTATAAATCTCTTAAATGGCATTTACTTACACTATGGTATTTAAATCCTAGTTTAAATCCCGATAAATTTACAGATCTAGCAGAGTATATATCTCATAAGCCAAACGGCTTTGTTACATTTAATATAAAGCAAGACGCTTTAAATAAAATAATATATGAAGTTAGCATGTCTGATCTTGAAAGACCACCTAAAAATAAATTACGTAAAGTTATATTTAAACCTTTTAGTGGCTTAACTAAAGAACAAAAATTATCTATTGTAGGCTCGTTAATAGGTGTTACAAATAAGATATGTTCTGACGACATATATCATTGTATGATAGATATAAATGATTGGGGCAAAAAGATTACAATAGGACGCATCGCTGGCCTATTAGACTGTTCATCACGAACTATACACAGACACATGTGCGAAGACTTAAAGCGTGAAAAAGAATTATTAAACCAGCAATTATGAAAAAGTATAATCAAAATAATTTTACAAGATACAAGCAAGATGTTAAGGCATCTCAACCAAAACAAAAACCTTGGCAAGAGTACACAAGAGATGAACTCGCAATTAAGTTTTTACCTTTAGTAGAAAACATAGCTCGTAAATTTAAAGACAGCGATGCTGCTAATGGAGTAATATCTTTATCTGATCGTATACAGTTTGGTACTATAGGTTTAGTTAAAGCTGTTGATAAAATAGTTTGGAGTCAAATAATAACATCAAAAGATCCAGAGCGTACTATTAAATCTTATTTCTCTAAACGTATACGTGGTGCTATTAGACGTGCTACTGATGCTAATCGTAGTGGTATGCGTATACCAGAACATAAGTTAAATGAAATACGTAATGACTTTGATAATTTCAAAAACTCAGAGCTTTACTTTAACTCTATATTTCAAAGTATTGATGCTGCTGTAAACGATGAAGAAAACATGTTAGTGCAGATACCTGATGATTCAAAAGATCCTTTAATAAAAGAAAAGTTAAGTAAAAAGTTAATTGAAATTATGAGAAATAAATTAACAGATAAAGAGTATCATGTAATAAGATTATCTTACGGTATAAATTGCGATAAACTTTCTGCTAAAGAAATAGCACATTATTTAAATATGAATGGAGTTAGCTCCTACGTACGTGTTTCTCAGTTAAAAAAGCAAGCTATTGATAAACTAAAACAAGTATTAGATCACTCGCAAGTAATTGAATATCTGTAAGTTACTTTGTTAAATTGTAATATTCTTGTGTGATTATATATATAACATAAACCATATACCAAATGACAGAATTAACTAAAAAACTAGCTGATGTACAGACTAAGTTAAAAGCTAAAAAGTCTTCATACAATAGCTTCGGTAAGTACTACTTCCGTAAAGCTGAAGACATCCTCGAAGGCGTTAAGCCATTTTTATTACAACACAACATTTACGTTACAGTATCAGAAGAGCTAATAGCTGCAGAGCCTATGCCTATGATACAAACAACTGCTACGATTAGTGACGGCAAAGATGCTATACACGCAACAGCAGTTGTAGGCGTTGACTTACAACAAAAAGGTATGCAGACCGCTCAACAGTTTGGCGCAGCTTCTACTTATGCTAAAAAGTATGCGCTTGGCAATTTGTTTTTAATTGATGATACTGAAGATGCTGACGCTACTAATAAACACGGTAAAGCTCAAGAAGTTACACAAAAGAAAAAATCTAAAATAACTAAAGAGCAGATGGAAAAAGCTATTAAGTTTGTAAAAGAAGATGGAGGATCAGTTGATGCTATTAAGAAAAAGTATGAGCTAACACCAGCGCAGATCAAACAACTAGCATAATGACAAAAGAAATTTATCATAAACTAAGAGACGACGAGCACTATTATGGTGATTTTGGTAAACAGTTTCTAAGCAACTCGGATATAAGTGTATTACTTAAAAATCCTAAAGACTTGCACAAGCCAAAACCTAATAGTCCAGCGTTTTTAGTTGGCGGTTACTTTCATACCGCAATACTTGAGCCTGATAAACTCAAACGGTTTAAAGTTATTGAATCTACAACTCGTAATACCAAAGCATATAAAGAAGCTAGCGACGGTGAACTATGTTTATTACAACACGAAGTCGATAAGACTATGCTTATGACTGAAGCTATTATGGACAATGATGTTTGTAGAGACTTAATCAAACCTTTATTAGGTCAAGTAGATTATGAAGAGCCACGAGTTGGCAAAATACACAGTCAAATGTGGAAAGGAAAAGCTGATATAATTAACCATGAAGAAAAACTTGTTATTGATTTAAAGACAACTGGCGATATTGACAGGTTCCAATGGTCAGCTAGCAAGTTTAATTATGACAGTCAAGCTTTCATATACTCAACCCTGTTTGGATACGAAATGCTATTCATTGTAATCGACAAAGAAACGCATCAAATAGGTTTATTCGATTGTTCGCCTGACTTTTACAGTCGCGGTGAAGACAAAGTACGTAAAGCTTGTGATGCGTACGAGCTGTTTTATCAGACAGATAATTTTGATCATAAGCAATATTTATTAACTAAAACCTTATAATTATGCCAAGAGCTAAAAAAAGAATTTGTGATGTATCAGGAATTGAAACCAAAGAAACTAATTTTTACAAAAATCAAAGCCACGTTAAAGCTGTAGATAATCTGCGTAGATCAAGTGGCGCTACTAAAGAGCAGATGCAGCGTATGTTTCACCAATTAAATAATTACTAAATGGCAAGTATTATTAAAACAAGTATTAACCTTAATGACATACCTAAAGATAAAATCTACGTAGGTAAAAAAGGTAAATACTTACCTATTACAATTACGCTAAATGATGAGCCGGATCAGTTTGGTAATCAAGGCCCTGTAGTTGTAGAGCAAACAAAAGAGGAGAGAGATGCTAAAGCTCCTAAAACATACCTTGGTAACGTGAAAGTTGTATGGACTAACGGAGTAAATGTTGATACTGCTCCTAGAGAAGATCGACCAGTTGCACCAGCTCCACAACAAATAGAGGAAGACTTACCATTCTAGTATGAACGTACAAGACAGAGAGATCAATGGATTTGCTATTGACGAGTTCAATCAGCATGGCCTAGAAGTTGGGAAGACACAGGGCATTTGCCCTTTGTGTTCTCACACTAGGAAGCCTGAAAATAGGAAAGCCAAATGTGCTTCTTATGACTGGGAACGTGGTCTTGGAACCTGTCATAATTGTCATACTAGTTTTCAACTACATACGTATCAGCGTAAAGGTGCTAGTGAAAAGATTTATGCTCGACCACAAGTTGATTATAATCCTACTAGTACTAAAGTTGAAGAGTGGTTTGAACAACGCGGCATAACTAAACAAACCCTGGCTGACCTACGTGTAGGTGAAGGCCAGGAGTTTATGCCACAAACAGGTAAGTCTGAGAATACCATTCAGTTCAACTATTATATGGGTGATCAACTCATAAACATTAAATACCGTGATGGTCGTAAAAACTTTAAGCTGTATAAAGGTGCTGAAAAAGTATTTTACAATATCAATAGTATTGTTGGTTATGACGCTTGTGTCATAGTTGAAGGTGAAATGGACGTGCTTGCAATGCACGAAGCGGGAGTTACAAACGTAATATCAGTACCTAACGGTGCTACGTTAAACTCAAACAATCTCGATTATTTAGATAATTGCATAGACTATTTTGAAGATAAAGAAAAGATTATATTAGCAGTTGATGCTGATGAACCTGGTCAAGCATTACGACAAGAATTTATTCGTCGTCTTGGTGCTGAAGTTTGTTATTTAGTCGACTTCGATGATTGTAAAGACGCGAACGATTATTTAGTTAAGTACGGAAAGTCCGCGCTTAGAAATGTTATTGATAACGTTAGGCCTGTACCTCTTGAAGGTGTGTCTACATTAAGAGATATTGAAGATGAACTTAAAGACTTTGTTAAAAACGGGTTTAAGCCCGGCTTTCAAATCGGACTTAAAAACTTTGATAATATTTTCTCTACTTACACCGGTCAGTTTATTACTGTTACTGGCGTACCCAGTAGCGGGAAGTCTGACTTTGTTGACCAAATGGTTGTGGGCTATAATAAACTTTACGGTTGGAAAACTGCGTATGCAAGTCCAGAAAACCAACCAGTGTATTTACACGCGCACAAACTAATGCGTAAACATTGGGAAGATATGCCTAGTGTTGGTGACATTGGTAGTGATAAATGGGGCCAAGTTACTGAACATGTTAATGACAACTACTTCTTTATTGATATGGATAAATATAATTTAGAAGCAGTATTACGTAAAGGCGCTGAGCTTGTTAAGCGTAAAGGTATTAAATGTTTAGTTCTTGATCCGTTTAATAAGATTAGAGACGTTAATGCTAAGTCAGATGACGTTAATCGTTACACAATGGATTATCTAGCTAAAATTGAAAGCTTTTGCAAAAAATACGACGTGCTAACATTTATTGTTGCACACCCTACTAAAATGTATAAAGGCCAAGACGGTAAAATGGAAGAGCCAACAATGTACAATATCAAAGGTGGTGGTGAGTGGTATGATGCTAGTTATCATGGCTTGCTAGTTCATAGAGATTATGAAGCTAAAACAACTAAGGTTAAAGTGCTTAAAGTTAAGTTTCAAAACCTCGGTGAAAACGGTGCTGAGTCTTTCTTCACATGGGAACCTCGATCAGGTTGCTTTGTACCACATGTTGGTGTCGAAGCTGAAGCTGAGCCAATGCCCTGGGAATAATGCCTAAACGCAGGCCATTTAAACCTGGTTATTACGACTGGACAAAAGAAGATTACAAAATTATTTCATGGTGTATTAACAACGGTATAGCTTGCTGTGTTATGCCAGCTCGAAAAGTAGAGACTGGAGGTTACGACTTCTGTGTTGAAATAGTTATTAACGGTAAATCTAGCTTTAGTCCTAGCTTTAGAAAAGACGAGGTATTAGTAAAACAATTAGAATATTATAAATACTATTATGACAAATACAATAAAGTTCCTAAATAATAAAACTGTTATGTTGACTAAAAATGGTAAAACATTTGTATTGACTCAAATTAAAAACCCTAATACTGTAAGCTCATGGTATACAATAAATGGAAAAAACTATGCTTAATACGTTTGAAACTGCTAGCAATGCCTTTCATAGTTTATATTGGCGTATTGTGCGCGATGGTGTTGACTTTGCTGGAACTAAAGCATTATTTAATGTAGGTTTTGAAATCAAAACACCAAACGCTAACTCAATAGTAGACGGTAAAGTTAAACGTAACTGGTCTTACGAGTATGCTAATGCTGAGTGGCAATGGTATTTATCCGGTGATCGTAGAGTGATTACGCTTGGTAGTTTGTACGGTAAAGTTCCAGCTATATGGAAGCGTATGGCTGACGAGCAAGGTAATGTAAACTCTAACTACGGTTGGCAGTGGCAACGTAATCAACAGCTTGACTATGTAATTGGATTACTTAGAACACAACCTGAAACTAGACAAGCAGCTATATCTATATATGATGCTAAAGAGTGGGAGTCGTATACAAACGACACCCCGTGTACGTATGCCGTACAGTTTACAGTACTAGACGGTAAACTTAATATGTCTGTTGTAATGCGTTCTAACGATCTCTGGTATGGCTTCTGTAATGATCAGTATCAGTTTTCATCTTTGCAAATGTTAGTTGCTAAAGAGACTGGATATAAGATGGGTACGTACTATCATTTTGCTCACAATTTACATTTGTATAATGACAAGTTACCAGAGCAAAAAGAAATGATGTATCACTTATGACGTATGCTATTTATCACATACCCGGTGTTAAGATCGGTGTAACAAACAATATCAAGAATAGAGTTGAAGAACAACAAGGCTATAGCGAAGGCGAATATGAAATACTAGAAATGTCTGATGATATAGATTATATATCTAAGCGTGAACTATATTTACAAGAGCGTCATGGTTATAGAGTTGATAGACAACTATACAAAGATATATTTAATAATAATTTTATAGAATTAAACAACATGAATATAAACGTAACAGAAATGACTACGACATTTCCATGTCCGGTCAATAAACTAAAAGGCCAACTTATGGATAACATAGGTAGAGCTTGGGAAACAGACTTTGGCTCTGTAATGATTACAGAAGAGTCTGTTAAATGGATAATGAACAATGTTAAACCATCACAGTATACTAGCGATAGATGCTATGTTTATAACAAAGCTTTTGCTAGATGGTTTGATAACCACGAACTAATACGCCATAGTAAGGCTAATTGTAATACAACTTGCGATGACTGTGGTGATGAATTATTTAATTGCATAAGAGCTTGGGCTAATGAACGTGGTTTATACGACAAAGGTGATCCTAAAACTCAGTATATTAAGTTAATGGAAGAGACTGGCGAGATCGGTAGAGCTATACTTAAAAATGATACAGAACAAATCATTGACGGTATTGGTGATGCTGTAGTTGTATTAACTAATCTAGCTGAGCTTGTTGGCGTACCTATCGAAGAGTGTATACAAGAAGCTTACAACGTTATTAGCAAGCGTAAAGGTAAAATGATTAACGGAACATTTGTAAAAGATAACCAATGAGTAGTACAGAAATTAGCAATGCAAAAGCAGGTATCGCAGTATCAAAACGATTTGACTTTCGCGACCCTGTAGTTTATCACTTCTGTGAAAAGTTCATTAAACGATCAAATGTAGGTTTTGAAAAGTATGGCCAAACATTACATGCCGAAAGAACTTCTGGAGTTAAAGATTTAGCTGCATATCTAAACGATATACAAGAAGAGCTTATGGATGC
>LULW01001186.1_pt1 | contig 11925 bp, 15 predicted proteins | sample 729531 | NCBI WGS metagenome assembly LULW01 (sample SAMN03860279, study PRJNA289734) | marine metagenome | biome: seawater column; feature: ocean; material: water; isolation source: Red Sea water column Station 108 - depth 10m | place: Saudi Arabia: Red Sea | collected 2011-10-15 | depth 10 m | reverse complement strand
ATCATTTTTTCAAAGTTCTTAGGCAAGTTAGTCAAAAATGGTGTAATATATTTTTCTACTATTTCTGTAAATTTTCTAAATGCTGGCGCAAGCATTGTTAAAAGTAAGGAAACAATCGCTAGTATTGGTGGTGCAAGATCTGATATAAGTTGACCAATTGCAGAAACAAACGGTGCTACTGCTCTGATCGCACCAACTAAATGCGGGCCGATCTCTTGTACAAGATCAACAAGAACTGGTAACAATGCTTCTGCAATGGGAAGTAACTCTTGTCCCATTGTTGCTTTTAATTCTGTTAACTTTGCACGTGCTTCATTTGATTTAGCCGCAAAACTTTCTTGTTCTGCGTTTAAATATCCTTGTGTAACTATGGAACGTTCTTTGATTAATTCCAAAGTTGCATGCGCTTTTTCTTGTTGTGTTAATTGTTTAGCATTTTCTTTACCAGTCATTGCAAATGCTTTTGTTTGAACATCTGCTTCCATGATCGTTATACCATAGGTTTTTAAACTTTCACGTTCACCAAGTAATGCTTTTGTAAATGCTTGCATAACTGGTGTTGCACCACCTTGAACGTTGTTAAATGCCGCTACGTCACCAGCAACAATTGCTAATTGTTCACCAAGTAACGCACTTTCTTCAGCAGTAAATCCAACAGATTGTACAACTTGACCAGTTGTTTTAAGAAGATCCTGTAATTCAAAGTTGGCCATACCAGCTTTGTTTGCAAATTCTTCAACAAATTCGTTTAATTGTTGACCACTTTCGCCAGTTCCAAAAACAACATCAAACGCAGATCCAGCTTCTTTTGCACTAGAAGCAAGATTGACCATTTCCTTGCCAACTGTACCAGCGGCAACACCAAGCCCAGCAATAGCAGTTGCACCAACTTTTGCAATACCAGTTGCAACATTGCCCAAACCTTGTAATGCTTTTTGTCCCCTTGTTATTGATTTAACTAAACCCTCTGTTTTACCAACAATGGAAATTACTGCTTCACGATTTATCTTTACCATTTATATTTTCTTTCCTATCGCTTTTGCCAATGCTTCATAAAGGCGATCATTATACGTTGACATAATTCTATCTTGTTCCCTAGCGATTGTACGCATTACGACATAACCACCTTTACCAAATCTACCAAAACTAGAAGTACCAGTAGCATATTGGTTTCCTATCCAACGTCTGTATGGAAATGTTGCACCACGCCTACTAAATGGCAATCTTCCTACTTCTTCCCTTAAAATTTTTCTTGGTTTTGATCTACCACGTACTGGTACAAGTAAACTATCACGACCAAATTCCATTGATAATGCAGACGGTTGCCTGTTACTTGGCTTACCTATTTTAATTTTTGCTTGTGTTCTTGTAGCTTGTGGTTTTATGTTTTTTGTAGATTGTGACGCTTTTGGCACTGGTTGTTTTGCGCCAAGTGATCTAGCTTTATCAGATACTTCTTTTGCTATCTCTCTATTAAATGCACGCAACGCTTTTAAAACGTCTGTCTTACCATAACGATTTAATTCTTTTACAATTTCCCTAACTTCACTATTGTCAATTGCTAAATGATCTAATTTAAACGCCATTGTCAGTATTTCTTTTTTTTATCATTTCAAAAAGTGCTTCAAACATATCCATGTCCAAGTTCATTATCTCATTGGGACTAATCCCACTTTCCAAGCTAATTAAAGCAACTACGTCAATGAACTTGTTTAACCTTTTGGGTTATCAGTTCCCCCAGTAATATCTATTTCTTCAACTTTTTCAATCCAAGTATCATAATCATCTGTTACGCCATTGCGCTTTGCAGATAACCAAGCCAAATACAATATCCACTCATACTTTTGTGTTTCAGTAAGTTCGGACACTGGCACGTCAAATTTACGTTCAAACTTGACAATATCAACTGGTTTAACTTTTAATTCGTAAGTTGTTCCGTCAGACATTATGACGGTTATGTTACCCACTAGGAAGTGGCTCTTGTTATTGTCCCGCTTGTTGGAAACGAAACGGACATTGTTGCAAGTTCCCCAACTGCGTTAGCAACTGGAATATGTTGGTTAACCAAAATAGATCCACTGTAACTTGGATTTGTTGCGCTTACTGATCCACTTGTTGGTTTTAAAACAAATGTTGTTGTGCTTCCAAAAAGTGGAAACATTGTTTGATCAACTTCTGAACTTGCAAAGTCCGCTTGAAAATCAATACTCAACGTTCCAGACTTCAAACCCCCTGTTTTTGACATAAAGGTTGACCCGAAAGCAGTTGTATCTATTTCTTCAGAATTGAGTTCAAGAGTTACACTAGCAACATGATCTGAAAGATCAACGCTATTGATTACTAAACTTGCGTCTGTTAATACAAATTTTGCCATAATTAAAATTCCTTTCTAATTTCATTGTAAATATTCTTAAACTTATTTGTTTATGTGTGTTATTCTATGCCAACTGTTGCATGTATCGCAAAGTTTGGATTTGTGCCAGATACAGTGTAATTTAAACGCCAGTGCGTATCTGTGATCGCACCAGCTACACTTTGAAAATCTGCACCTATTGCAGTGATCCCAGTAAATGTAATTCTATCTGTTGGACTTGTAAAACTTGAATTATCATCTGATTGTAATTTAAAAGTTATTGTTGGTGTAGATGTACCACTAACGCTTGTGCAATGTATCGCTACATAACATTTTTCTGTTGCACCTACTGCACCTAAATTAGCGCCAGTAGAGTTACCAGAAGCAGTAATTGATCCGTCTAGTGCAATTGTCCCACGCACCATTATTTCAGAAGATTGTGATTTTGTAACACTGAACGGTGCTATCTCACCAACTTCACCAAAAATTTGATAACTAAATTCCCTTGACTTTGTAAAGTAAGCAATATTTCCAACACCTGCGTCTGGCACAGTTGTAACGATTAATTCATTACCAAGTGACGTACCAAGCAATGCGTCTGGTTTATTTGCACCTGCTTCATAAAAACCGTCTAATGTTAATTCAGAGTTTTTAAGACCAGCTAGTTTTTCTGTAAATCCACCAGATTGTAAAGTTGTTGCGTCTAATTCTTCAGCAGTTAATTCAAGGTTTACATTAGTAACGTGACTTGATAAATCATAACCACCACTGAAAACCTTACCGTCATTAAATACAAATTTAGCCATTATCTTCTACTTCTTCCCATGCTTCGTTAACATCTGGTGTGCTTTTATCATCTTTAACAAATGTACCGTCTTTTTTTCTAGCACGTCTTTTTTTAATTTGTTGAAACAAATAAGCCTCTTGTTGGAGACCCACGTTCAAGGGCATCTCGTAGTTATTGATTGACCTTTTTCTTTGCCCATAACTTTTTTATTCCCTATGATTTTATATTTTGGCATTATCTTCCTTTACAACAACCTGTTCCACAACAGTCCATTAACTACTTCCTTTCGTAAATACTTCAATAGTAAGATTAGCACCTACTGCGTCAATTCCATTTAAACTGACATCAGCGGCATAATTATTCATTTCTACAACCCTTGCGTCTGTATCTGATAAACCTAATGTTCTATTGTTAAAAATTATTTGTCTTATGCTTGATGATCCAGATCCAGTAACAAACGCGTCAAGTTTGTCTTGTGCAGTTCTGCTATCTGATCTTTGTACTGCAACAGTTAATTCAAATTCATAACGATCTGTACCACGTGCCATTGCAAGATCAAATTCAATAGATGTTGGAATAAATAAACAAACTGGGAAGTTTATTGCTTGATCTGGAACTGTGTCATAAACACGTAACCCAGATATGTTAGAAATGGTTGTTTTCAAACCGTCACGGATTTGCGCCATTGTTGCCATTACGCTAACCCAAAAACTGTGCCTTTACGAAATGGTGCAATTAATCTAGTTATTTCCCTATTTTGTTGTATATTTACAACACCAAAATCCCCTACACCTGCAACCCCTAAAGGTGCATTACGCATTGCAAACAACTCACTGGCAAGCATTAATGTAGCTTGTCTTATTGGCTCTGGAACTTCTGAATAACCCCATTTTGCAGTTATTTCAGCACGTGGTCTGTTGCTTGAATAATCTAGTGGCCACTCATGATTTCCGTCAGATATTAATTCTACAATATAAAAAGGTGATATTAATATTCCACCAACTACTTGATTTATTGGTAATAATTGAAATTCTGACGCAGACACGGTTGTTTCATAAACACCGTCATCATCATCATCATATTTAACTACTAATCCAGTAGTTGTTGAAATATCATCTACATGTAATCTATATAGATCGTTTGTAAAAAATTGTCTTGCAGTTGCGCTTTGTTGAAAAAATATACGCCCACAAAAAGTATCTATCTGCCTACTTGCCGCATTTATAGCGTCATCAAGAAGATCATCATCAGCAGTATCAGAAGTAGGTATTCCGTTAAATTGCTTTAACTGATTTTGTGTACAGTAGCCATTTGTAATTGCCATAAAAAGTTACTTCCTTTTTTTTCGGCCTTTACTTTTGCCACCTTTCATTTTCTTACCACCGTAATGTTTAGGCATGATCTACTTCTTTTTTTCTACTTTTTTTTCAGCTTTAGGTTTTGCAGTTTTTGTTTCAACTGTTCCACCAGCTTTTTTAATTGCGTCTTTAACTTGTTTAGCACGATCTGCTTTCTTATAAATTTCATAGTGCTTCAACTCTTGTTTCAGCGCTTCTATATATTCTTTGTCTTTTTTTGCCATTTTTTTCCTTTATGGTTTGATGTGTCTGTTGCCAGACACATCTAAACCAACCTATTTAGAAACTAGGTGTAATTAAACCTGTTCCTTGTATTTTTGTCATACCAGCAGGGTATCTTCCAGAAGCAAATGCACTATAACCATAAACAACCATTTTTGTTGTTAATGATCCAGCATTTGTTTCTTCAAATTTCAACTGGAATAAATCATCTTCAAATAAAATATGATCGTCAACTTTGATCACATAAATTTGATCTTGATCGTTACCACCACCGTCTGTGGTTGTAATGTTAGCGTCTGTAATTACTGGAATTCCAAGTAGATTACCAACAACATTTCCGTATGCGGCGGCTTCCCCTATACCCATTGGATTGTCTGGGTTATTTCCCTGTGGAACTATTAACGGTCTTGAAGAACTGTCTAGTCCAGCAGTGAAGAAACCCCAACGTCTTGGGTGCATTAGTATTGCAGTAGCCGGTGCAAATCTATTTGCATTAACTTTTTGTACTGCGTCTGCTAATTTAGGAAACGCTTCAGCAACAGTTGGACTTCCGTCTGTGTATGTTACTGTATTTATTCCAGAAACGTTTCTGATACCTAAAGGTTGTCCAGAAGATCCAGATCCCTCAAACATCAATTCGTCTAATTTACCATAATAAGCGGCAACTAAGTCACCGAAAATAATGTTTTCTAAACTAAAGCCCGGTTGACCACCACGTTCTAGTGCTTGTCTTGAAACATCTTGTTGGCCTGCAACTGTATCAACATTAACTGTTAATAAAGTATCGTCCATATTTGTTTCTGTGACTGCACTGTTTTGTGACGCTTGTTCGCCTGCACCAGTTCCAGTAGTAATTCTGGAAACTTCAACTTTCATGCCATAAGCTGGAAGTGGCTTTTTAGGCACTGCATTATATAATGCAGATCCAGCACGTGCAATCGGTGCATATTCGTCAACAAGGTATTGTGGAACAACTAGCCCAGCAAATGCGCCTGTTCCAATATCTCTAGCTTCAAATTCTTGGTGTGAGTTAATTCTTTCTTGTGCTTTGTAGTCACCTTGTCTTGCCGCATAAGCGTCTGCCAAGAAAGAGTTTTCGCCACCCTTTCTGTACATGTCTGGCTCATTGACTTCAACAATAGCTTCTTTTTCGCTAAGATCTTCATCTTCCACACCTAAAGCATTTCTGCTTTCCTTAACTGCTTCTAAGGTTTCGTTAAGCTCTCTAGCTTCATCAATTTTTGTGTTGAGTTCTTTAACTTCACCATGTAGTTCTTGTGATCTTGCATATTTTGCGTCAAATTCTTCACCAGCTTCCATGTTGTCAAGTTCTTCAACTAATTGATCAAGTTCAGCAACTTTTGCGTCCCTAGCTTCAATTATATTTTTCACTATGTTTTCCTTTGTGTGTTTATCTTTTACTTATGCGTTTAGTGTAAATATTAAGTGTGTGATACGACTTCGTTTTTACGGCTCTACGACTTTTTACGAATACCGTCCCTTTCAAGTTTCATTTTAAGTAATTCAACTTTGGGATTGCTTCGTTTTTCATCAACATCATTGTCCGTAATACTTTCAACTTTGTTAATAAAACTTTCTAAAATTTCTGTTGCTTGGTCACCAGATCTTGCTTCAACAAGTTCTTTGTGTAGATCTTCAATATCTAATCCACGTAATTTTGCACCTGCCCACGGGTTAGCTGGGTAAGTAACCACTGACACGTCAAAAAGTCTTGCTTCGTTTACTGATCTGTTTTGACCACTTTCATCAAATTCATCTTTGATTGCTTGAAATGCAAATGACATTTCGTTTAGATCACCACGTTTCATAGCACTAGCAACTTCAGCAACCGTAGGATTACTTGGATCTAATTCTGCTTTTACGAATAATCCGTAATCATCTTCTTCTAATTCTAAAGTTCCAGAAGATGTTCTTGCTAATGGAATACCGTCATGATTTACTAAAAATCTTACGTCATCTTGTTCTTGTAATGTTTTTTTAAATGCGCCTTGTTTAATTGTTTCTTCATATACACCTTTGCTATCACGTACACCATACGCTTTATCAAAGACAGAAGCATAACCAGTAAACAACAAAGTGTTATTATCGTTTTCTTTGCGTTCTTCTACTGCGCTAAATGTGAAACTTCTATTTTCAGTTTGTCTTTCCATTTCTTTTAGATTAGTTGACCTTTTTTGGGTTTCCATAGTGTTTGATATAGCAACCACTGGATCTAATACTTCAATATGTTGATCGTTCATACTTTTTTCCTCTTTCTTTGAATATCTTGGGTGTTGTTCTGGAAGCAGATCGTTATCACTTTTATAAGCTGGATTTTGTGGCCTATCATTTTTTAACAAATAACTAAATGCACGAAGTCTTTGCTTACCTGTTGCAGATCCCTTTGGATTTTTCATACTGCCTTTTATTTGATCTTTTTTTGGTGCTGGTGTTGAACTATCACTGTGTTTTTTTCTTGGCTCATATTCGCCAGCGTTTATAAGTTGTGCAATCTTTCTTTCTGCCCAATCGTGTGCTTCCATAGGATTTGTAAATGGGTTGCTACCCCAAAGCAAAAAGGCCACGTCTGACGCTTTCCAAGTATCTGGATCGTTGGGATTGCTTTTTTCACGATCAAGATCGCTAAGGTGACGTGCATGCCATGCCCTTATTTTTACTATTTTGTCAATACTTAATGGATCCCCTTTTGCCATTATTCTTGCTTGTCTAACAGTTTCATCAACTAAACCGTCACCAGCTTTGTCTAAATTATCCAAACCACGTTGTGCATTTTCTTGCATAAACTTTGGTGGTTTTCTGTCAACTTGACGTTGTTCTTTTTCTTGATCGTCATTGTTATATTGCAAAGTTGGATCATCTTCATCTGTATGTTCCCCACCAGTAAGTTTTGTGTAATCTTCCATTTTTTCACAAGGCATATACATAATCTTGCCATTTACTTCATGTGTGTGTGTACCAACACAACCTATTTCTTTTGCTTTTGCAAGTGCTTCTTCTTCTGTTTCATAAAGATCTTGTTCTGGCATTGATTGTCTTTGATATTCTTGTTCTGCAATATTTAACGCAGTAATCTGATCTTGTGCTTTTTCTTTTGTTTCATGACAACCCATAATTTTTTTATCATCATCTTTGACAACTGCAAATCCGTTACAATCTGGATTGTTATCTTCTATACTGTAAGGCATTATTCTTCAACTTCAGTTAAAGTTTCTGTTGGACTATGTTCATCTTTACCAAGTGGCTCAATAGTTGGATCAACCATTGCACCTTGTAAACCTAGATAGAATTTGTCACCACCTGCGTAAGGCTCTAAATCCATTTTTGCCCTTGCTTCGTTTGGTGTCATTATTCCAGAAGAAATTGCAACTTGAAAACTTCTAACACGACTTAATTGGTCTGCACGTGCAAATTCAGCAGTGTCCATTTTTACGTATTGTTTGTTTGGTAACAATGTTGTTAATCCGTCCTCTATTCTTCTAATCCACGGCAGAAGTGTATGACGAATAAACTGCAATCCATTGCTTTCAATATTTGAATATACATTTGATCCGTCTTTTGCAAGCAACATGTGTGCTGGTATTCTAAAAACTCTTGCAATCTCATGAACTATTTGTTCACGTGCTTCTATAAGCTCTGTTCCAGCAGAAGCGCTTATAGCTTTCCATTTTAATCCACCTGTAAGAACTGCTGGTTTTCTGTTTCTATTATGATTTCCAAGCCATGTTTCTTTTAAGGTTTTTGCTTGTTCGCTTGTCAGATCTCTATCTGTTTCTAAAACACTGGACGGTGTTCCACCTTGTCCATAGAATTGTGCAATATGTCTTTCCATTGCCAATGCTAATCCATAAGTATTACTTTGGGTACGTAATGGACTGATCCCCATTAATTGGCCGGGATATTGATACCAAGTAAAATGCAACATGTTGTTTCTTGTAATTCTTCTTGAATACTCACCCTTTGCACCTTGTAACATAAATACTTTTTCGCTTCCTTGCATTTCGCACTTTACTTTTTCTGGGTGTATAGGTTGCATTGCAATTGGACGACCTTGCCTATCTTTATCTACCAAAACAAACGCATTACCGTGCATTGCAAGCGAAGTTATGATTTCATGAATACATTGAAAAATTGTTTGGTTTTGATTTGGTTTTTCTAAAAACTTTGGTTTGTCTGTAAAAATAGTTTTTTCACTATCATATCTAACAGTTTTAATTGGAAGTAATGCAATACTGTCAGCAAGTAAAGAAATTGCAGAATAAACAGTTGATATGCCGAGTGCAGACATTTCATTGACTTTTTCGCCAGTTTGGTTTGTTAAGCCACCCTCACGCAATGCAAGAAGATCAACTAAGTTACCAAGTGCCGCGTCCCTGTTTTCCGTTTTTTTGAATAAACTCATCTAGCTTGTAAATAACTTCCTAATATTATAAATGCGCCACCTACTATATAAGCAAGTGATACATTAACTGTATATACACCATAAATTATAAGTGCTACACCAATAAGATCTGCGATTGTTGTTATATAATTATTCATAGGTTGATTATAGACACTTCTGGATCATCTTCTTCTGGTATCGGTGCAGTTATACGATCCAACATAAGCACCATTGCAATACATGCGTCAATCTTTCTTTTGGATCTACCTTTGGACAAACGCCAACCCATGTCTGTTATTTTTTGCGCCGCTGACATTACTTGGTCAGTAAACGTTGGATCACCGTCATGTCTTACTTTATTGTTTACAATCATATCGTATGCGTTCCCACAAGCGGGGATCATACGACTATGAGTTTGCGGGAAGTTTACCATTGGAACACCACGATCTAACAAAACTTGCGCAGATCTTTCAAAAAACGCTGGATCGTATGCAACTTCTTTTACTTTATATAATTTCATCAATTCAATTACATACGCTTCAATTTCTTGGTAATCCATATAAACTTGATCTTCTGGTTTCCATATCTTAGCTTTCATGTTCACAACTTCATTGTCATCTTTTTGTCCATAAACAATAGCAACACTGTCATGTCTAAGTGCCATGTCAATACCAACAAAGGTTTCTTCGCCTTGTTCAAGTTCAAGTTGTGTATCTTGACAAGACAACCAATTTTCTGCCTTGATCCAACTTTCTTCTTCTGTTCTAGTCCACTGATTAAGGTGATAACGTTGAAACTCATTTATTGGCAATGATTTATGCCTGCGTCTTAGATTTTCAACTGGCCACCAGTCATTTGTTATTGCTGGGTTTACTGCTTCCCAAAGTTTTTCATCACTTGGATCTTGATCATCTGTTGCACCTATCCATTTAAAATAAAACTCTGGATCTTCTTGTTTTCCACTTTCTTTCAGTAAACCACGTTGGTACATCTTGCCTGCCATACTATCAAGATCATGACCAGCAGTTGTAATATTCAAAACTAAACCGTCCCTACGTTTTGCAGTGTTGTTACTCAAAACATAATGTACACGTTCTAAGTTTATGTTGTTCCACTCATGTATTTCATCTGCTATAAAACAACTGTTTCTGCCACCGTCAGCAGTTCCAGCTTTCGCCGCTACTCTAAATGCACGACCACTTGCATTTTTAACTTGAATTTCATTTTCGTAAGTTATAACCATATCTTGTAATAATGGACTTTCGTTACACATTGTTTTCATAGTTCCAAAAACAAGGTTTGCTTGTTCATACGAAGCCGCCGCTACTGCAACAAGTGGTGATGTTACACCAGATCCAAGTAACTCATACAATCCAATACAAGCACTTAATGCAGTCTTGCCATTACCTTTTGGTAATCCAATAAGTGCTTCCCTAAACTTTCTTGATCCATTTTTGTTAAGTTCGTACAATTCATAGATTATTGCTTTCTGCCAATCATCAAGCAAAAATTTTTCACCATAAAAATCGCCCTCACCATGTACACAGAAGTTTTCAATAAATTTTACAACCCTTGATCCTTTTGTTTCTGGTAATACTATTTGTTGTGTATCTGACATTGTTCCAAATCCAATTCATCATCAAGATCATCAAGAATTACTTCATCAAATATCATTATTCTTCTTCTTCAATCTCATGACCATGTAAATCTTTCATAAGATCTTCTTCTGATATTCTGTAAATGTTGAAAATTTCACGCATTATTCTTCTTCTTCAAATTCTGTATCTATCCAAGATACGTGTACTTTTGATCCGTCTTTCAAATAAATCCAATTGTCTTGCATTATTCTTCTTCTGGATCATAACTTTGATAGGTTATTGTTAATTCTTCGCCAGATTTGATGTGTCTTATTGCCATAATAAAAAATAAGTTTGTAAATGTTATATCCCTAACTAATACACAATTTGGATTTTCCGACACATGATTTATAAAACCACCTAATGGCGTTCTTAGAAATATATTTGGTTTTTCAATAATTACATGGGACAAACCAAGATTTGTTTGATTAGCAATATCTCTTGTTGCAAATATTCCAAGTCCATGTATTTCTGATTTATCCACTGTCAAGAAACTTGGCAAAGGTTTATACATTTCTTCTTTATCCATTTTTTTCCTTTACTTCTATTTTTTCTTTAACTTCATTATTTTCTAATACTTTTAGTCTAGGATCTTCAATTTCTTTTTGATCATCTAGTTCTAAAAGTTTTTGCAGTTGTGCAAATCCAGTTTGTGCTTCACTATATGCAATACCTAAACGTTGACGTGCAAGTGGTGTCAAACCTAATTCTTGTTCTAAACGTAATATCTTATCTTCTAGTTTCAATGTTAAGTTTATTAGTGGATTTACGACTGGTTGGCCTTTACTACCTACATCAATTAATCCAGCGCTACCCATTGACTGTATTGTTCTGTTTGCACGCTCTGCTTCATCATAAAACTGAAATAATCTATAAAATGCTGGAAAATCAACAATTTGTGCAGTTTTAGCCAAATCACTGTCCCAATAGCTATGCCATTGTGTTTTTGTCTTACGTAGCCAACGTGAATTAGCTTTTGGCACGTCAAACTGTACGCCACCCTGTATAACGTTTAGGTTATTATCTCTGTGGCCAACTAACTTGTCTTTTTCTTTTGGTATGCGTCCTCTTTTACCCATATAAACTACCTTAAATTGCGTTCTTACATAGAACTATATAAAACATTATACAAACAACATAATACTGCATAACACTACAAAACATTGCAT
>LULW01000935.1_pt1 | contig 11972 bp, 11 predicted proteins | sample 729531 | NCBI WGS metagenome assembly LULW01 (sample SAMN03860279, study PRJNA289734) | marine metagenome | biome: seawater column; feature: ocean; material: water; isolation source: Red Sea water column Station 108 - depth 10m | place: Saudi Arabia: Red Sea | collected 2011-10-15 | depth 10 m | reverse complement strand
GGATACCTTCTCACAAATTAGCGTCTTTAATCTTGCAGGTGAATTCATTTCTAAATTGTCTTTACCTAAACAGGGGACCATAAGTGGGTTCAGTGGAGGTATTGAAGATACTACTTCATTTTTTGCTGTTACAAATTATGTGACTCCCAGAGAAATATACAAGATAGATTTAACAGATTTGTCATTTGAATTATTTTGGAAAGAAGAATTAGTTGGATACGACTCGTCAGATTATGTTTCAAGATTAGAATTTTATCCATCCAAAGATGGGACACAAATTCCAATTCATATTAGTCATAAAAAAGATTTAGAGATTGATGAGAATACTCCTTTGCTGATTTATGGTTATGGAGGTTTCAATATTTCAATACTTCCAAATTTTAGTAAAAGCCAGACCGCATGGAAAAACCAAAATGGTGTTTATGCAGTTGCTAATTTAAGAGGCGGTGCAGAATATGGCGATGCCTGGCATGAAGCTGGCATGCTATTAAATAAACAAAATGTATTTGATGATTTTGCGTATGCAGCAAAATTTTTACATTCAAAGAAAATTGGATCACCGAGCACAACTGCTATTGATGGAAGATCTAATGGGGGACTTTTAGTAGCTGCTACTATGTTACAAAATCCGGATCTATATAAAATTGCTATTCCTCAAGTTGGAGTCTTAGATATGCTTAGGTTCAATAAATTTACTATTGGCTGGGCATGGGAGAGTGATTACGGTTCATCAGATATAAAAAATGAGTTTGAAAATTTGTTAGCTTATTCACCGCTTCACAATATTAAATCTGATGTTTGTTATCCAACAACTCTGGTTACCACAGCAAGTCGAGATGATAGAGTTGTACCATCACACTCATTTAAATTTGCAGCAAAATTACAAGAACTCCAGTCATGTAATAATCCAATTCTTATTAGAATTGAAGATAGAGCTGGACATGGTGCAGGTACACCAAAAGATAAAAGAATAAACCAAATCTCAGAAATTTATGGTTACGCACTTAATGTAATAAGCAGCTAAGCAGTAACTTTTACATTTAGGACAGATCGAATTGCGAACAAAATCATCTATCATAATTATAGACATCAATAAGTTTAAGATTTAATATTTCATTAATGCAAAGGGGTGGCTTGATAAGCCTGAGATCTTAGGAAACCCTTTGAACCTGATCAACACAATAGTTGCGGAGGAATTGCATATGTATATCAGAAAAAAAATTCTATTTTTATTACCCTTAATATTTTCTCTATCAGTTTTATCTAGTGATATTGAAGAAATAATTGTTAAGGGTGAATATAGAGAAAAATCTTTAGGGGAAGAAGATTCAAGTATTGTTATTATTCAATCTGAACAAATTAAATCTCAAGCAATAAAACATTTTCAACAACTGTCTCACCTTGTTCCAAATTTAAATTATGCTGCATCCGATTCAAGAGCTAGATATTTTCAAATTCGAGGTATAGGAGAAAGATCTGGTTATCAAGGAACACCTAATTCATCTGTTGGCTTCTTAATTGATGATATTGATTATTCTGGACAAGGTGGAATTGCAACTTTATTTGATGTTGATCAAGTTGAAGTTTTTCGAGGACCTCAAGGGTCTAGGTCAGGAGCAAATGCTCTCGCAGGATTGATTTACATAAAGACAAAAGATCCAACTGAAAAATTCGAAGGAACTTCCGAACTAACTCTTGGAGATTATGGCACTCAAAATATTGGGATAGCTTTTGGCGGGCCAATGCAGAATAAAAAACTTAAATATCGTTTAGTTCTTAGAACTGATTATGCAGATGGCTTTAGAAAGAATATCTACCTAAATAAATCAGATACCTCAAAAAAAGATGAATTAACTTTTCGCTATAAATTAAATTGGGAATTAAATGAAACAACAAATTTAGATTTTCTTGTTTCAAAAGTTGATATGGATGATCCGGCTGATATTTGGACTATTGATGGAAGTTTAAATACCTTATCTGACCGCCCAGGTATGGATTCACAAACTACAAACTCATATGGAATAAAGATTACTAAAGATTTTTCTAACTTTATTGTTCAAAGTTTAACAAGCGCTACCAAAACCGATGTTATTTTTAGTTACGATGCAGACTGGGGTAACGCAGATTCACATTTTCCCTACATATATGATTATTTTTCTGAAACATTGAGAAAAAGAGATACTTTTAGCCAAGAGATACGTTTTTTATCTAAAAATACTGAATTTTCATTTGAAGATCCATACGAATGGATTTTTGGTTTTGAATTTAGTGATCTTGATGAATCAAATTTAACAAAAGACGATGGCATATATGGAGATCCAAATGATCCCTACAGTCCCTATGTCAGTGAATCAGAAATTTTAAGAGACTATAAAGCTGAAAATTTTTCAATGGATTATAAAATCGCTTTTGGTTTGAGGTGGGAAAATTGGGACTCCAAATACAAAGATTCAAATAACGAATCATTTAGTCCTTCAAATAATATGAATGGTGGAAAGATTTCGTTAGTAAAAAATAATAAAAATTCAAATGCTTTTTTCTCAATTGCAAGAGGATACAAACAAGGTGGTTTTAATCTTGGGCTTGATGCAACTGATAATTCAATAAAACAATCATTGATATATGATCCTGAGTTTTTAACTAATTACGAAATAGGTATTAGTTCAAATATAGAAAACTCAGGTTTTAATTATTCAGTAGTACTATTTATTTCAAAAAGAGAAGATCAACAAGTTTTGATCTCAAGACAGGTTGATCCTTCAGATCCAAATACATTTTCATACCTTACAGAAAATGCAGCTGAAGGAGAAAATTATGGACTAGAAGTGAGTTCTAACTTTTTTATAAATGATCAAGTAAGCTTGTTTGCTAATTTAGGTTTTTTAAAAACTAAAATTAAGAATTGGGAATCAAGACCTGATCTTCAGAACAGATCACAAGCTCATGCTCCAGAACATACTTATTCAATTGGCACAAATATAGATTTAAAGAATAATTTTTATTTTAAACTTAATCTAAATGGAAAGAGTGAATTCTTTTATTCAGATTCCCATAATAATAAATCAAAAAGTTATCAGCTTCTTAATCTTACCTTTGGTCGCTCTAAAGGCCGATTTACAAGTGAGCTCTGGATGAGAAATGTCTTTGATAAATACTATTCAACAAGAGGATTTTATTTTGGAAATGAGGCGCCAGATTTCATAGATACTTTATATAGAAGACAAGGTGATCCAAAAAATATTGGCTTATCTTTAAGGTACGACTTTTAAATATCAATGGTAAATTTAATACTTGAGTCTGTAGCTGTTTTGATGGCAATTCTATATTTAGTATTAGCCGCAAAAGAAGACGTAAAGTGTTGGTATGCGGCATTAATTAGCTCACTAATATACATATATATAATGTATCAAGCAAACTTATTTATGGAATCAATTCTTCAAGTTTTCTATGTGCTAATGGCAATATACGGATGGTTACAATGGAAAAATATTATTAATACCAACATTGTTTTAAATATTAAATCATGGAAAAAATCGAATCATTTTTTTGCAATAACTATTGTTATCATTTTATCTTTTATTTCAGGTGCAACATTAGAAAAATATACGCAAGCCGCTCTACCATTTTTAGATGCTTTCACAACATGGGGAGCAATAATAACTACATATATGGTTGCTAAAAAAATATTAGAGAATTGGATCTATTGGTTTGCAATAGATTCAATCAGTATTTATTTATATATTTCTAGAGAATTATATCTAACAGCATTGTTATTTTTTACCTATTTGATAATTATAATTTTTGGTTACAGGTCATGGAAAAATAAATTAGCAATTATTGATGATTGATATAACTTCAGATCTTAAAGAGTTAAATATTTCTTATGACAAAATCAATGTTGTAAGACAAGGAGAAAACTCCGACACTTTTCTAATTACAACTAGCAAAAAAAAATTAGTCGCAAAAAAATTTAAGAATCTAAATTTTCAGACAATAACAAATACATATTTAAATAAAAAAATTCTTAACCAATTAGTAGATAAAAAATTATTTCCAAAAGTTGTTTATCAATCTGAAGAAAAAGATTTTCTTATTTATGAATATGTTGAATCAATTAAAAGTAATAAAGATAAACTTTTTTATAAAAATCTAGGAATGAAGATAAGAGAAATTCACGAGATAAAGCCCTGCAAAAATAATCTTACTTTTGAACAACAATTAAATTTTTACAAGATGTCGTTAGGAAAAGTAAATAAAGAAAAAGTTTATACAAGGATTGAAGATTTATTAAATGATATCAATATTAAAAAATCTAAATTAGTTTTTTCCCATAATGATCTCAATGCAAACAATATTTTATATAACAAAAATATTTGTATTATTGATTATGAATATTCATCACTTAATGATAAATTTTGTGATCTTTCAAAAGTCATATTTGAATTTCAAATGACGGAAGAAGAAATAGAATCCTTGTTGAAAGGTTATAGAATTAATTTTGACGATGTTACGAAAAAGAAGATTATTTTGTGGCAGAGACTTAATCTATATTTAGATTATATTTGGTCAATAATTATCAGTAGTAATGAGAACCAACTCACAAAAGAAAATATCGAAAGTTTTTATCTGAATAAATATATAGATTTTGATTTAAAGAATTAAGTTTAATTAATAGATGATACAAAGGAAGAAATTTATTTTTAGATACAGATCTGTTTTTTTTGTAAAACACTAAGCAATCAGAGCAATAAATAGAGATATTATTACAATTGCAATCGGTATTATTTTATCTATCTTGACTATTAAATCTTCTTTTTCTGGTATTTTTGGGAGTTTTATAGAAAACATTGAATATTTTTCATTATTTGCATCATGATTGTCATTTTTTTGATCAATGGGTACATTATGAGATGAATTTAAATTAAAATTCTGCTCATTTTCAATACTTGTACTCATATTTTCCTCCATAGTGCTATAAAAATCATTTTTAGCCACAATATTAACATCATTTGGTGCTGTTTTTTCTTGTTCATTATTTGTACTCATAATGTACTCATAATTTTATTTTATTTACTATTTTTTTACAATTATTGTACTCATAAAACTGTAATTTATACATATTTGTACTCATAAATTCAATTTTTTGTATAAAACATAGTTATTATTACCATTAAAGCTGATTTTTATAATTAAAATAAGTATTGTTTTTAATTTTTTTTGTTTTAACATTGGTTTTCATTTATTAATTGGGGAGTTTAATGAAAATTTTATGTGTTTTATATGATGATCCTATTTCTGGTATGCCTGAAAGTTATGCTAGAGATGATTTACCAAAATTAGACAAATATCCAGACGGAATGTCTTTACCATCTCCTAGTTCAGTTGATTTTATCCCTGGACAACTTTTAGGATGTGTTTCGGGTGAATTAGGTTTAAGAAAATTTCTTGAGGATGCAGGCCACACTCTTGTAGTTACAAGTGACAAAGATGGAGAGGGCTGTACTGCTGATAAAGAATTAGTTGATGCTGATATTGTGATCTCTCAACCATTCTTTCCATATTATCTAACCAGAGAAAAGATGGAATCAGCGCCTAATTTAAAAATGGCAATAACAGCGGGTATAGGTTCTGATCATGTTGATTTGCAAGCAGCAATGGATAATAAAGTTGATGTCGTTGAAGTCACTTACTGTAATTCTAGATCAGTAGCGGAGCACATTGTCATGATGATACTTTCACTGGTAAGAGATTATCATAACCAACATCAAATTGTTAAAGATGGTGGATGGAATATTGCAGATGCTGTTCAAAGGTCTTATGACGTTGAGGGTATGCATATTGGAACAGTTGCTGCTGGAAGAATTGGTTTGGATGCCTTGAGAAAAATGAAGCCATTCGATGTTCACCTTCATTATTTTGACATTCATAAATTGCCTGATGAAGTTGAGGAAGAATTAAATCTTACCTATCACGATTCGGTTGAGTCGTTGGTCTCAGTGTGTGATGTGGTAACAATCAACTGTCCTCTTCATCCAAAAACCGAACATTTATTTGATGATGAGATGATTGGTAAAATGAAACGTGGTGCATATATTGTTAATACCGCAAGAGGAAAAATTTGTGATAAAGATGCAATTGCTAGGGCATTAGAATCGGGTCAATTAAGTGGATATGCTGGAGACGTTTGGTTTCCTCAACCCGCACCTAATGATCACATTTGGAGGACTATGCCACATCATGGGATGACTCCGCACACCTCTGGAACATCTTTATCAGCTCAGGCAAGATATGCAGCTGGAGTAACACCAAAGGTACTGCTACAGACGGTTCAGAGGAAGCAGCTAAATTTAAAAAATAAATTCGAATTTTCTAATCAGGATGAAATAAAAATTTTGTCCTGATTAGTTTTATAATTAATTAATGAAATTATCTTATTGGAAATTAAATCTAATTATTCTAACTTTATTGTTAACAATCTGGTTTATTGTTTCTTTTGGCTTTGGCATCATTTGGTCTGACCAGCTCGATAATTTCAGGATTGGTGGGTTTAAGCTAGGTTTCTGGTTTTCTCAACAAGGTAGTATTTATTTCTTCATCTTTATAATTTTTATTTATGTGTTGCTAATGAATAAGCTTGATAAAAGATTTTATTCAAAAGAGTCAGATAATAAATCTCAATTAAAAGAATAATGGACCTTCAATCTCTAACATATTTATTTGTCGGAATTTCTTTTACTTTGTATGTAGGCATTGCTTTCTGGTCTCTAGCTAGATCAACAAACGATTTTTATATAGCGGGAAAAGGCGTTAGTCCTGTTGCAAATGGTATGGCAACTGCAGCAGATTGGATGTCTGCGGCTTCATTTATATCTATGGCAGGACTTATTGCTTTCTTAGGCAAAGACGGTTCAGTTTACCTAATGGGATGGACAGGAGGATATGTCTTATTGGCTCTGCTTTTGGCTCCGTACCTTAGAAAGTTTGGTAAATATACTGTGCCAGATTTTATTGGAACTAGATACTATTCAAAAGCAGCAAGATTGGTTGCAATAATTTGTTTAATTTTTATTTCTTTTACTTATGTAGCTGGTCAAATGCGAGGGGTTGGTATTGTTTTTTCAAGATTTCTTGAAGTAGATATTAATACTGGTGTCATTATTGGTATGTTGATTGTATTTTTTTATGCGGTGCTTGGAGGCATGAAAGGCATCACTTATACACAAGTAGCGCAATACTGCGTTCTCATATTTGCATATATGGTTCCTGCAATATTTATTTCTTTACTTATAACTAACAACCCAATACCTCAACTTGGATTTGGAGATAAATTAATCGGATCATCTACTTATTTGTTAGATAAATTAGATCAATTATCCATTGAGCTTGGTTTTAATGCCTATACAGACAACACTAAAAGTAATATAGATATATTTTTTATAACAGCTGCTTTAATGTTTGGAACGGCTGGCTTACCTCATGTTATTGTAAGATTTTTCACAGTTCCAAAAGTAAGTGACGCAAGAAAATCCGCAGGATATGCTTTGGTATTTATCGCTTTGTTGTATACAACTGCTCCAGCAGTTGCCGCATTTGCCAAAATTAATTTCATAGACTCGGTCCAAAAAGTGGAATACGAGTCGGCACCTGATTGGTTCAAGAATTGGGAGAATATTGGTTTAATTGCTTGGAAAGATAAAAATGAAGATGGCCTAATAGATTACTCTTCTGGAAATGCGCTTGAGGGAATCAAGCCAAAATATACAAATGAGCAGGGCAAATATGGCGAGAGAAATGTAGCTAACAGGCCAGATGTTTCGAATAAAAATGAAGTATATATTGATAACGATATTATGGTTTTGGCAAATCCAGAAATAGCTCAACTTCCAAACTGGGTGATTGCGTTGGTTGCTGCAGGAGCTCTTGCTGCTGCTTTATCAACAGCAGCTGGCCTACTTTTAGTTATATCAGCTTCAATTTCACATGACCTTATGAAGCAAATGCTTATGCCAAAAATTACAGAAAAACAGGAGCTATTCTTTGCAAGGTGTGCTGCTGCAGTTGCAATATTTATTGCTGGATTATTTGGTATTTATCCACCAGGATTTGTCGCTCAAGTAGTAGCATTTGCCTTTGGTTTAGCTGCCTCAACCATATTTCCAGCTTTATTTCTTGGTATTTTTTATAAGAGGCTTAATAAGGAAGGGGCCATAGCTGGAATGTTAGCAGGTTTATTAGCAACATCTTCTTACATAATCTATTTTAAATTTCTTAATCCAACAATTAACAATGCTGAATACTGGATATTGGAAATATCTCCTGAGGGATTTGGTTTTTTAGGTATGATTTTAAATTTTGGTGTTGCATTAATTGTTTCAAATTTTTATAGTAACCCACCTAAAGAAATCTATCAGATGATAGATGAAATAAGAAAACCATAATTTATGAAAAAAACAGTTGCCGTAATTGGTTCACGAGGTGCTATTGGAAATGCAGTAGTTGATACTTTGCTTGCTGATGAGTCTGTAGAAGCAGTCTTTAAATTTTCTCGAGCTGAGAACACAGAGCATGATGATAAAGTTAAGCATATCTTTATTGACATTGAGGATGAGGAATCAATCAAACAGGCCACTGAAAGTTTACCCGAAGATACTAAATTTGATTTAATTTTTGTAGCAACTGGAATATTGCATGACGAAAAAAATGTTTTTCCTGAAAAGAGCATTAAAGATATTAGTTTTGATAAGCTAATTAAAGTTCTAACAATTAATACAATTGGCCCAACTCTTGTTGGCAAGTATTTTATACCTTACTTAAGAAAAGATTCTAAAAGTACATTCGCCTTCTTGAGCGCAAGGGTTGGAAGTATTTCTGATAATAAATTGGGAGGTTGGTATTCTTACCGAGCAAGCAAAACTGCTTTGAATCAGATTATCAGAAATTTTAGTATTGAAGTGGCAAGATCTAACAAAAATGCAATTTTTATTGGCCTTCAACCAGGAACGGTTAAAAGTTTTCTCAGTAAGCCTTTCGAAAAAAATGTGAAGTCTGAAAATCTTTTTACTCCAGAATTTAGCGCAAAAAAAATGCTAGAAGTTATTGAGAAGCTTGACTCAAGTGATTCAGGAAAAGTATTTGCTTGGGATGGTGAAGAAATAAATCCATAAAAAAACCCAGCATAAGCTGGGTTTTTATGAATAAAGTTATATTATTCTGAGTCGCTTACAGCAGCTACATAAATAGCTAAACCAAATGCGATTTTGTTAAGAAAATCTGCAAGGTTGTATATTATGTTAGCTTGAGCCATATCTCCGCCACCCATAGCGCCTAGCCAGTATCCGATAGGATAAATAGCCCAACCGACGGTTACGATCCATCTGATTGTATTAAATGCGCTTTGTGCTGCAGCATTACCGCTTGAAGCATTAAGTTGTCCAGCTTCACCAGAGAACACTTCATAGATAATGTATAACCAAGCTGCTGTTGCAATAGCACCCATCACTGCTGCATTACCACCAGTTTCACCAACGAAACCAAAGATAAGCATTACTAGTGATGCTACTAATAGTCTCCAGAAAACTCCAGAGCTTACATTTGTGCACACTTTAAGTATTAAGTAGAACTCAATAATTTGAAGTGGGACTGTGATTAACCAGTCAATGTATCTGTATACAGTAGGTGATGATCCAGTCTCAACCCAAACACCTCTCATGTAGAGATAATGCCAGGCAGCCACACCAGTAACTAAACCAGCTACTGATAATGATGTCTTCCATTTTCCATGAACTCTGTCTCTTTCCGCAAAGAAAAATACAGTAGCAGCAAGCATTGCGGCTGTTACTAGCCAGAATGATACTCCTGTCATGTCACTTGTCTGCAAATCTGCAGCAAATGCTGGAAGTGCAACTGCACCAACCATCATTAATAAAAATTTCATATATAACTCCTTATAAGTAGTTAGGAGTATAAAAATACTCCCCCCCGTTAATATACAAGAGCCTATGATACCAAAATCTCAAAAGGTAGCAAATTTAGGTGTTTTCATTATAAATAAGCTTTATTTGACATTATCTGGGTAGCTTATCAGTGAAATAACACAAAAATCCTATGCTAATATATTTGCTAAGGGTAAATATGAGCAAAATTTCTTCGTCAAAGCCACTTAATGGCATAAAAGTACTGGAGCTATCCAACATGATTACATGTTCACTGGCTACAATGACTATGGCATCTCAAGGAGCAGAAGTAATAAAAATTGAGCCTACCTTAATAGGTGACAAAATGAGACCATTGGGTACACAAAAAAATGGAGTTTCAGGATTTTTCCATAATTGCAACAGGGGTAAAAGATCTCTTGCAATAGATCTGAAGTCAAGTTCAGGTGTTAAAGCGGTTACTGAATTAGCATCACAAGCTGACGTTCTTGTTCATAACTATAGACCAGGCGTAATGGATAAACTTGGCTTAGGATCTAAAGACATAAGAGATAATAATTCTCAGATAATTTACATCGCAGTCAGTGGCTTTGGAACTAAGGGACCTATGGCAAACTTGCCAGCATTTGATCATGTTATTCAAGGAATGTCAGGATTCACAGATTTACAGTCATCTGATGAAAATAATTTTGAATTTATAAAGACTTTTATTTGTGACAAGGTTACTGCCTACACAGTATGTCAAGCAGCAACAGCAGCATTATTCGCAAGAACAAATACAAATAAAGGTCAGCATATTGATATTTCTATGTTGCATGCATGTCTTTCTTTTATGTGGCCTGATGGGATGATGCATAGAACATTAAAAGATGACGATAAAATTGAAATGTCACCTGGATCAGATTACTTTCAAACAATAAATTACAGCGATGGTGGAGTAGCTGTAGCTGCTTTAACAAATGAACATTATGAAGTTCTTTTACCAATGTTAGGCTATCCAGAATATGTTGGAATGCCATTATTTTCTTCAATAGCATCCAGAATGACAAATATGAAAGAGGTAAATAAAGCATTAAAAAATCCTAAAAATGACATTGGAGTTGAAAAAGCATTAGAAATTCTTATTGCAGCAGATATTCCATGCTCTCCTTGTATTAAAAGAGATGAAATAGAATTAGACGAACAAATTAAAGCAATAGGTGCACTTGAAACATATGTTACAGAGGAAATGGGCAAATTGACTGTTACCTCACCACCAGTCTTATTTGAAGGAGAGTTAGCCTCTCATGCAAAACCAAGCCCATTATTAGGTCAACATGGTCACGAAATTTTAACCGAACTTGGCTGGAGTGAGGCTAAAGTTCAAGAATTAATTGAATCAGGAACCTTATTAATAACGTCGCCATAAAAGATATTTCCATAAATATTACAATTTAGGTATTATTCCGGTATGAGAGTTGCAATATACCCTGGTTCGTTTGATCCAATTACATATGGACACATGGACATAATTGATCGTGCTTCTGGTTTATTCGACAAAATTATTGTCGCTGTAGCAAAAAGTAAGGCTAAGAATACTTTGTTTAGTCTTGAAGATAGAGTAAAGCTCGCAACAACAATTTATAAAGATAATCCTAAAGTTGAAATAGTTGATTTTCCGAGACAACTAACTGTTGATGTTGCAAAGGATCACAATGCTTGCGCAATTGTTAGAGGTTTGAGAGCTGTATCCGACTTTGAATATGAATTCCAATTAGCAACAATGAATAGATCTCTTGCTCCAGATATTGAAAGTATATTTTTAACTCCAAAAGAAAGTCTCATATATGTTTCATCAAGTTTGATAAAAGAGATTTGTGATTTAAAAGGAGATATATCTAAATTTGTTCATCCAATAGTTGAACAAGCTCTTAAGGCCAAGCTAGGTTCCTAAGTCTGACATTCTTTACAGTAAAAGGTTAATCTTTGTCCAATAATTATTTTTTCTATTTTGTTTGAACACTTTTTACAATTTTGATTTTCAAGTCCATATACGTTTAG
>LULW01002624.1_pt1 | contig 11992 bp, 14 predicted proteins | sample 729531 | NCBI WGS metagenome assembly LULW01 (sample SAMN03860279, study PRJNA289734) | marine metagenome | biome: seawater column; feature: ocean; material: water; isolation source: Red Sea water column Station 108 - depth 10m | place: Saudi Arabia: Red Sea | collected 2011-10-15 | depth 10 m | reverse complement strand
CTTTTAGTAAGAATATCTCTAATTCCTGATAAACCATGTTGTAAAGGTTCTGGACCAGATGCTACTCCCCCAAACCCTCTAATAGGCTCACCATACTCTCTAATTAGGGAATAATCAAACTCCATAGGGGCAGAACCTTCGTCTAAGTAAGAGTCAATCAAACAAGATAAAGCTTCTACCCAACCTTCACGTGAATCTTCAATTACAAGCAGTTCTGGAGATCCCTCTGGCTCTATAGATGCAATTTTTCCGGCACCTTTTGTGTCAAACCCAACACCAACACCCACCATGCTCATATCCATGAGAAAAGCAAATGACTTTGACATTTCAGCGTCAATGTCAATTGTTGATACAAAAGCACAATTATTAAGAGCTGCACCACCTTTGTCCCATATAAAAGGTGTGCCCATCATCCAGAGTCCTCTGCCGGGTGGCATCCATTTAAACTCGAAAAGTCTCTCAGCTGCTTCTTCTGCTAGTTTATGCGCTCGTTTTTCGTCCCAGGTAATGTAGGAAGAGATAGAGTGAGTTTTAAGAATTGAAAAGAAACCTTAATTAATCGGATTTTTTCCGGGTGCTAACATTTAGTTCTCCTTAAACACATTTAAAGTTATCCAACACGACTCATCGTCACTGGATACTGCTAATATTATTTTCTTTTGTAATTGATATTTTATCAATCAAAGGGCGAGTAAAGTCGTGAGAAATAAGAAATACATTTAATTCTTCTTCCTCAGATAATACTTCAATTAGTTTTTCTATCCCTTCATCATCTAAAACACCTGTAATCTCATCTAAAAATAATAAATTGACGCTACTACCGCCAAGTTTTGATAATAGATTTCTAATAGCTAGTAGAATAGCAGTTTGTATCCTACTAAATTCACCACCTGATACAGTTTCAATAGGAGTGTCAATTCCATTATTAGATACTATTATGTTTAATTTTTCTTTGTCTAATCTAAATGAGACTTGAAATTGACCGTCAGACAAAAGGGAAAGGTAACGATTAATTGTCACCTCTAATTCTTTAGTTAGATTTTCTAACTTAAAGGCAACAATACCCGATGTGCTAAAAGCTTTTTTCAAAATTTCAAGATTATTTACTCGATCTGATACAGAGATAATATCATTCTCAACAACTTTTTGTCTACTTAAAAAATCTTCTTTTTGCTCCATTAGAGCATCTACTTTTGCATTATGAATACCCACATCTTGATTATGAGTTAATGCGTTTTGCCTTTCTTTAGTTTGTGTGCTAATTATTGCACGTAAATCTTCAATTTGAGACTCAATATCACCAAAATTAGGATATTCAACTGGTATTGATTCATCAATTACTTGACTTAAATCTTCAAACTTTGTAATGGCTCTTTTGTTTTTACGGTATTTATCTAATTCATCTTCATAGCTCTCAACAGCATCTTTTGCATATACAAGTTCTTCTTTAAGTGCGTCAAGTTTAATAACAGTTTCACATAAATCTTTATCAAGACCTTTCATCAATTCTTTTGCTTGAGAATTATCAATTTTTTGTCCACAAGCATAACATGTGTCTGAAGTGTCAATTTCTACTAATGATTTTTCTACATTACGTTTGTGTATTGATAGTTTATTAATGTCATTTTTAAATTCTTCAACAGAGTCATAAAGCTGTTGTGATTCTTCGGGTGCTTTCATAGATAAGTCAAATGTTAATATATCTCGTTCTTGGATGTACATATTATTCTTATCTATTTTTTTACAGATGTTACTATAGTCCTCTATCTGTTTTTCTAATAAACCTAGTTGTTTGACTAATAAGTTTTATTTTGAGCACTTCGCCTATTTTAATGTATTTTTCTAAATTAAATAAATTAATTAGAAACTTTTTGCGATTAGTATCTGTTGCTTTTAAAAATTCTAGTAAATCAATTGAGCTTTGGTATGTTAGTTGCGAAAAAATATTAAAGTCAAGATTTAATAATTCTTGAATACTTTTGTAGGTATCAAGAACTTTGTGCTCACTCAAATCTTTTTTATCTTGGAGAAAAGAAACTTCACTTTTTGCCCCTGTACGTTTTATTTCAATACTATAAGGTATATCATCTACAGATAATTCTAACTTAGCCCACCAATTTTTAGATTTACCCCATTTATTAATTACATCAGCTTTTTTGATTCCTTTTATATTTTTATTAAAAAGAACTTCTTGTAGTATAAGTGCGATTGAAGATTTACCACTACCGTTAGGCGCGGTTAATTGTGTTATTTTATTTTTACTTAAATTAATACAATTTTCTTTTTCTCCATAAGAAAACATATTAGAAAATTTTAGATCATTCAAAACTATTTTTGACATATTCTAACCCTGTTAATAATTTATAAAACACCCATTCATCGTGTAATTTTGTATCTTTAAAATGCTCTTCTAATTTGTTTTCAATTTCTTTTTTATATCGCAGAGTCGAATTTCTCCAAGTTAAAAAAGTTTGAAACGCATAATTACATTCTTTTCTTAAAAATTCTGTTCCTTCTATAAGTTCTGCACTACTTTTTTCCCATCCAGTATATTTAATTCTATGAGGTAAATTATCATAAGCTTCATACAAAAACGTATTATCTTTTTCTCCTGGTTGAGAAGAGTCATGGTTTTTTGCATAGTGACAAAAAATAGGTTCTAAGCTAGTAAACGTCATAAATTTTTGATTAGTATTAATTGCGTATTTAACATAATTAGGACTATCTTCCCACCATCCTAAACCAAGCTTTGGATAAAAATCAGGATTGTGCCCACTATTTATGAGTATTTCGTTGTCGCCTATAAATTCAAATAAATATGTAAGTGCAACTTGACTGACAGAATGCGTAAATTGTCCATGTTTAACAGCTTTAGGTAAAACTGACCTAACTAGTTTATCGTATGATAAAGGAATAATTTTCTGTTCTATTTTTCTATCTTTGCAATATTTTGCGGCGTATATTATGTCAAAATCATTCTGCCCTTTGAATAATCTTAAACTTAAAACTCTAAAAGGAATATTAAGTTGATAAAATGTTTCAGCACAAACTTCAGAGTCTATGCCGCCACTCATACCTAAAACAAATTTATAATTTTTATACTTTTTTGCAAATTTAGAGACAAGATCGAAGTAATCTTCTCTTATATTTTTACCGTGTTTTTTATATGCAGGAACATCAACATACGATCCTAAACTTGGAAGATCTGAATGACAGTAATAACCTTTAAGAGGTCTCATAAACGAATTTGTTTGTATATACCTCCAGTATGTTCTATTAATTGATATGTCATACATTTATGTTTAAGTCTTTAAAGTTTTTAACTACTTCTTTTGAATTTTTAATTTTTATAAAATCTAAATATAGTTCTAACTCTTCAACAATAGATTTATTTTTTAAATCTAGTTTAGAGTCTTCAACTGGTTGTGTAGCTATTTTTTTATCAAGTAACGATGAATTTTCCACTTTTGATAACTCATCAATAGAACCAGTAACCTCATAAAGAACGTGATTAACTTCATCCTCTATCATTTTACCATTAACTTTAATGGTTTTTCTAATTAGTTTAGGTAGTTTTAAATCAACAAAATCTACTTTATAATCAAGTTCTGGAGTATCTTTTATAGTGATTATATTTACACCATATTCACGTTTTTCATCTCTATCAAACGTTACATTAAGAGGACTACCAGGATAATAAGCTGGATAATCCAAGTACTTATGAGCAAAGTGAAGATCACCGAGTAAAATAAGTTTCCAGGGACGAAGTTTCTCGAAATCATACTCTGGAGTGATATGAGGTGGTACTTCGCCTCGAATATGTGTGACCAGAATGTCCTTCTCATGTTTTTGTATCGGTAAATTATCTTTTTGCATTTCTCCGTAAGGAAAGAATTGAAAATATGCTTTTCCTTCATGGACACGCTCATTTTTTGTGATGAGATGAACATTTGAATTTTTGATTGCGTTTTCTTGTGTAAAATGTTGAAGAAATGTTTCGCCTTTTTTAGTTGCTTCATGGTTACCAGGAATAATGTATGTAGGAATTGTTACAGAGTTAATATATGATAAAAACAAACAAACTTCGTCAGGTTCTGGTTTTTTATCAAAAACATCACCTGCTATAATATGCACATCACATTGTTGCTCTAATGCAATGAGCTTTCTAAAAAATGTTTTGAATCTATCGGTCTGCCACTTATAAGGGACTTTTTTCTTATGTAGTAGTATATGCCAATCTGCTGAGTGAAGTATTTTCATTTTATCATGTAGCCTATTCTTAAATTAGATAATAACCCATGTGCGTTATACTTAAACGAATCTGGATGATGATTTCCCTTGAACGTATAACCTTGTTCTTCTAATATTTTCATTTTATCTTTTTCATCATCCCAAATAGGTATCGCCTCACTTCCTACGGGTTTTCCATGTAACACATCATTACCTGTTCTTAAATGTATCTCAAAAATTTTGTCATCAATACATTCTATATTAAGAAACTCTACGTTGTCTATTTCACAAATAAATCTAGGAAGATTCCATTTAGGAGGATTTACAACTTTCCATTTACTAAATTTTGTTAAATTGTTTTCTTCTTTTTCACCCATCATTGAGCAAAACGGTTCCCAAGCCCAAACAGACAAAAGAGTATTACTTGTTTTAGGAAGAGGAACACATGCTGGACCTGCTTTGTAGCCAAGTTTAAGTGCTACTTCCAGTTTATTAAATACCCACCTATGTTGAGGGTATGCTTCCCATGCTTGATAATCTTCATCAAGCGATAACATTTGACATTGTCATGACTTTAGATACATCACCTTCAAAAGTATATGTACCAACGTGATTAAGTTTGGTATTCGGGTCTAGCCAAATTTCACCACCAAGTTTTTGCCAACGACGACAGAAAGTATAATCTTCCGATAAATATCTATTGTCGTCAGGGTCTTGTATTGTATCGAAGAATGAGTAACAATATTTATGAAATTTTTCATCTATGTTAGAATCATTCCTATAGTGTAATTCAGGATAAGATTCTCTCATTTTATCAAAAACTCCTTTTTTGATACAGAAAAATCCAGTAGAAGCGTCTAATACTTCAACAGCACCGTTTTCAATCCTAATTTGTTTTGTTGCGGGATCTAAAAACTTAAAGTTAATTGCATACTGAATAGGTAGTGCTTTTTTAGGATAAGCAGCAGCCATAATATCTTTATCATATGCAAGTGCTCTAAGAACAGAATCAACATCAAACTCAATGTCAGCATCTATGAAAAATAAATGAGATGCTGTGCTTTCCATAAACATTGCAGCGAGAATATTTCTTGCTCTTGTAACAAGACTCTCATTACGTAGTGTTGTAATTCTAAATGAAATACCATACTGCATAAATGCTTGTGACAGCTTAAACATAGACAGAAAATACTGGTCTGTGATCATGCCACCGTAACAAGGTGTAGCAAAAAATATTTCATAGTTTCTTAGCTTATCTAAATCAATTTTAGCTTGTCCAGACTCAACGTTTGTAAAAGCCCCGAAGCTATTTTCGGGGCTTTCGTTGTTGTCAGGAGTCACTAACTCTTGTAATGACTTCTTCATGATAGGTCGTCAACTTCCTCCGTTGCTCTGAATTCATCACCGGCATCTCCGGCGAACAATGCAGTGTTTTGCATCAACCACTCTTTTTGTTCGTCATAAGATTGACGTTTATAAATCCTATTTAGATCAAACAGATCAAGTGCTTGCTCTTCTTTTGACAGTGCAACACTAGCCCTTGCAGGAATGCAGGTGTATTTTACATTTTGAGGGAGTGGTCCGGTTTTTTCTTTTTTAATTGTAATGTCGTAACCAGTTTCTGTGTCGGCAGGATTACCGTATTCTGGATTTGCTGCATAATCAACGATTTGACTATAAATTGTAGATCGCAAATCAAATAGTTTTACTTGACCATCTGACCGATCAATTACATTACAAACATAAGAAAATTGAGGTTTATCAGAATAAACTGCTTCATCAATTTCTTTGAACGGGTTAGGAGCAGAATTATCAAAGCCTTCTGTCTCTCGACTAAACTCTAAGCATTCTACTGGCATTTTTCTGCCTTCCGTTGTTGTAACCCAGTAACAATAACGTGGCATGACGTCTCCGACGAGACGAACTTTATTATCTCCAATACTTAAACTCATTCGCTGAATTTCACGGCGTTGTCCAGTATTTTGTTTTCCTTTTGCTTTATCCCAAGCTACCATTTTATCCTCCTTGTTGAACGTTGGTTCTGTGTTTAGGATGTATTCTCTGTTCCCAGAGACTCGTATCTAAAATAAATAAAATCATCATCAAAAGTTAAGTAAGGATTATCAATATCACCTTCTATGAAACTTCTATCTATTTTATCTTCTTTATCAGACACTCTTCGCATACTTAATGCTTTTAAGTAATCAACTTTAAAATGGGCTGCAACATTGTGCGTTAAAAACTTTAAATTTTTAACGTAGCTTTGAGCTTGCTTTGTTTTAAATGTTGTGAAGATATTTCCTTTACTTGCTTCTAATAGTCCTGATTGAAAAAGAAAAGATGGAATATGATGTATGTTAAGATGACGTAACAATGATTGTCCCTTACTCCAGCATATAGGATTATTATAATCTTTTGTTAGTCCATATGTCAAGATTATTATTGCAGCAGGGTCTTTTCGTGCTGCTTGATTAATTTCGTACCAGTTAAAGTATGTAATAGCCACGACTCGTATACCACTTCATTCTATTTTCTTGTTGACGTTTAACAATTGGTCCTCGTAACCAAAAATCTACTACTTGAGGTAGTTGTTTATCATCATGCTCACGAATGATACGACCAATTCGCTGTTCAAGCTTAATAGGATTATTATTAGGACAAGTGAGAAACAATGTATCCAGCCGATGACAACTAATACCTTCATCAAAAAGCTTAGTCGATAAATTAGAAAGAACATCTTTTCTAGTTGATTCATCCGTTTCACCTATTAAACAAACACTTGTTGGGATTAGTTTTTGCAAATCTTTTAACATCTGCACTCTTTCGCCTAATATAAGGGGACATCTTTGATTTGCTATTGCTGTTATTGCTTCTTTAGCAATTAAATTTAAATACTGATCATTAGAGCAAAGTTTATTAAGCTGTCGTGACCAATCTCTTTTAGGATCAATCACAGGAAATCTGACATCTGTTTGCACTACTCTAACAGATGGATCATTAAGTTTTCGAGGATCTCTTGCAGGAATTAAAAAGGGAGAGAAGTAATCTGAAAGATAAACATGTTTTCCATCTTTTCGTTTCGGTGTCGCAGTAATACCAATTTTAATTTTTGCGTTAAGGTTATTTAATGCAGTAGAGAATAAATCAGCAGGACAAAGGTGTGCTTCATCAACGATTACCATTGAAAATGTATCTCTTAAGTGTTGTAGATTATTATATACACTTTTGTATATTCCAACTGTGATATCTTCTATCTCTAAAAATCCATCACCTACTTTACCTATTTTAACATTTGGTATTTGATGAGTAATCTCTTCAATCCATTGTCTAAATAGGAGTTTTGTATGAACCATTATAAGAGTTTTTACGTTATTTCTTGCGATAATATTACAACCAGTGTATGTTTTACCCCATCCACAGGGCGCTTGTATAATCCCACTTCGTGCCCTACCTTTTGTAAAAAACTTATCTACTACCTCTTGCTGTTCCCACCGTAATTCTCCAGAGAAGGTCATTTCTGTATTAGCTTCTTCGTATTTACGTTTATCTACGACAGATTCCCACTCAAGTTTATGGTATCCATTACTTGGAACAATAAAATAATTATCATCCTCTTCAATAGTGGATAAAATTTCATCACCGTTATTATAAGTAAAAAGTGAAATAAGATCATTGTGATCTTCAACTTCATCTTTTTTCATGTAAATTTTATTTGAGATGTGAAGTGTTTTTACTTTAGCTTTCATCTTTTTGTTCTAATAAAAACTTATCTTCTCTAAGGACACGAAGAATGTCTCTTGACTCATCATTAATAATTTCTATTACTAAATTAGTAACCTCTATGTCTTTTTTTACAAAAAACATTTTTTTCTGAAGTTCCTCAAGTTGTTTTTCATAAAACTCAAGCTCTTGTTCTTTTCTTAATTTTTGTTCAAGGATATCTGCAATAGAGATAATATTAGATTCGCTCATAATTTAATTTCTTTGGTTCCATTAAAAATTCTTTTAGATACCACTCATTATTAATATATACTATTCTTGCATATAGAATATCTTCTATAAACAAAATTTGATCTGTATTTATTTTAAACGGATACGAAACTTTTTCAAGCCAAATAAGATTATCTTTAATTTTTTTAATTTTTGCATTTTTTGCTATAAAAGTTTCCTTTTTAGTTAGGTCGTGGATAATCGCATTTTTATCTAATCCCCATTTAGTTTTAGATGTTAATATCTCTCCTATGTTTTTACAGGTGCAATCAAACTTTACCCTTGGATTCATTTGTACTAATCTATTAAAATAATCACCAAAAAAATGTTTATTATCAACAGTTTCAAAGAATGATATCTTAGAGAATTTATTAGTAATCACTCAGTTCTCCCCAACTAGGACCGACTTCAAAATCAACCTTAATTGGGCAGTTAGGTATTGATAGTCCTCTATCTTTTTGAATACATGCTTTAGCGTTTTCTACATAGGTATCAATTAAATCTTCTCGCACTTCACTAACTATTGAGTCATGCACAACAGTGAAAGGTAAAATATCATCTTGATAGCCCGATTGCTCGATCCATTCAATTAAATCAATAACACCGAGAAGATTTATATCAGATGCAACACTTTGCACTAGAAAGTTAACACCACTCCTAATGGCGTGGGATGCGACTCCCTTATTTGGAGATTTAGACTCTGGCAGCCGACGCTTACGACCAAAATGAGAATAGATAAAAGCGTGATTTTCAATTTGTTTGTTAGAGTCATCAATGAACCTTTTAAGAGATTTTGCTTCTCTAAAATATTTATTAATAAATTGAGAAGATTGCGCTTTAGTGATTTCTTCTCCTTCGGCAGCATCTTTACTTTTGCATATTGACGTTCGTTAGCATAATACTTTTTTACATCACTAATATCACAAGAAAGATTAAACATTTGTTTTGCGACATAAGAATGAAAGTCTAGTTTATCAATAAAAGCTTGTTGCAAAAACTTATCTTTACTTAAAACTGCTGCGTAGTAAACCTCAGCAGTGCCTAGGTCGCATTGCACAATCTTGTAACCATCTCTAGCACGAAATAGTTTCTTAATGTCTTTATTATCTCGTGGAATGTTTTGATAATTTAAGTTACCCGAACTAGAAAGACGACCAGAGGTAGTGCCTTGAATATTAAAACCACTTCGCAATCTGCCGTCTTTATCAATACCGTTTACGATATTAGAAATATAGGTGCCAGATAGTTTTGATTTCTCTCTAAGATCAAGAACAGCATGTGCAAGAGGATGATCAAGTGTTTGTATCACTTCTTTGTCAACACTTAAAGCTCCTGTTGCAGTTTTCTTCTTAGATTTTAATCCAATAATTTCAAAGAAAAGCTGTCGTAACTGTATCGTGCTATTTGGATTGAAGGTTTTCTTATGTATCCGTTCAAATCGTTGGACTGCACTATGCTGACTAATCTCTTCAATACACTCTTCAATGTCAATTTTGTATTCCTTATCTAAATTTTTTAGCTGGTCGAGATTAATTGGGCCGCCTGTACGTTCTAAAACTTTGAGCGCTTTAGTCGCTGGTTTTAGAATATTATTGTAAAGAGATTTAAATTCTTTACTTTTCTCTACAAGAGGCATAAATTTATTATATAACTGATAAGTAGCGTCTCCATCTTTACAAGCATATGGTGCTAAAATATCCATTGGTAGCATACCATAATTAAACTCTGCTAATTTAATTTTGTTTCGCCTTGCAAATGTTTTCTTATAATCATCAAGTTCTTTTTCATAATCACCTAAATCAGTAAAGCGTAAAGCTAATGTCATTGTGTCTTCCCAGCGATCAAAGACAAACCCAAGAGAGTCTTCGAGAAACTGCATATCAAATTTTGCGTTATGAAATACACAACGCTTGTTTGCAAACAAATCAAAGAAATAATCGTAATTATTATTTACAACTTCAAGAGAAATAAAATGACCTTGATGCTCTCTTGAGGAGATGGCAATGCCAATTACAACACCGGTTCTTGCAGATAATGATGTAGTTTCAATATCAACAACAATAGTATCTACATCATCATATTCAGGAATAGCTTTTAATAATTGATCTTGAGTTTCAATAAACTGATAATCTTTTTGTATCTCTTGACCTACATTTTCATCCTCTAAAATTGGTTTGATTTTGGAAAATGCAGCAACAATATCATCGTTTAGTTGAGGTTTAAAGATAGTCATATTAGGATGCATAATGGGTAAGTATTTCTTTTCAACAAATACGCCATTATATTTTTGCACACCAGTTAATCCCGCAGTGTACTTAAGCGACTCTGCACCGATAGGACAAATAAGTTTATATTTATTTAGTTCATCAAGTTCTAAATCTACGTCTTTCTTAAGTATTTTTTCTTTTTTGCCAGAACAAAGATATTTTATGTCGAAATCAGCATCAGAGAAATATTTGCCAATCACTCCTTCAGCATCTTTTTCAGCACTACTTGCAAATACAAAACATAGATCAGCCATTTTTGATTCTCTCTTCTATAGAAGTTTTTAAATTTACTTTGCTGGGTATAGGATTGTCGTAATAGTCATCATCCCAAATTACATTTATATTATAAGATATAGATCTGCGCTCTCCTTCACCTCTAAAAGGATACACAACATGATTTAGCCAAAGGGGAAACAAATAAAAGACACCGACCTCAGGGACAACGTATTCTGTTTGTGGAAACTTAAATATAACTCGATCTCTGTTTCCGACATCACCCCATACTAGTGAAGTTACGCCATCCATTGCCCCTTGTGCTCCATAAATAGATTCAGGGTTAAGATTATTTCTATCAATTATTTGCTCAGGCACTTTAGTATGTATAAATCCTGCAAAAGCAGAAAAATACTCTGAACCATGATCGTGTAGTGGGTTATAATCACCCTCAAATTGATGAACTGTCCATACATCATCAACCTCTAAATGGTAAGGAATTGGAGTGTTACCTACTGATTCAAAATAGTGATTGATGTAAATATTTGTTGCATCTTTTAGCAGTTTTTTAAACTGTTTGAAACGCTTATCCATTGTGTCGACTTGTAGCTGACTACCTTTATGTATTTCTCCTACAAGTTTGTCAGCATAAGACGGCGTCTCTGGGTCAGCTAACATGTCATCACACATATTGTTAAGGTCTTCAACAATGTTTTCAGTTACTTTGCCTTTGCCTACAAGTAATTGTGGTTTAGGAAAAATACTAAACTCAACATCTCCAGGTTTCATTTGGGTCATCGTAATATTTCTTTTATTTCTTCTTTGTTTAAATCTCCTGGATCGCGTCCAAGAGGTAATTTAATAATTCTTGATTGTATATTTCTAGTGTCAAGTTGGTTTGATATTTTTTCTGCCGCAATAGCACCAGCGGTGTCTGGGTCCATCATAATGTCAACTTTTGTAACACCGATTCTGTCAACCAATTCTAATTTAGTTTTATTAAAATTAGCTGCACCAAACAAACATACTGTGTTTTTGTAACCTAGTTGCCACATGTTTAGCATATCAAAGATACCTTCAACAAAGATAAGATAATTTGTATTCTTAATCTTATCTAAAGGAAAAAGAATGTTGTTGGTTTTTGCGTTCGCGGGTCTACGGTAGTATTTTGGTTGGTGATTATTATCTTTGAATTTTCTGCCTTCAATAAATTTAAGTTTACCAAATTGATATACCGGTATGCAAATGTAATTTTGTAACTGAAGGTGCTGAGTCGTAAAAGCATTAAATTC
>LULW01000820.1_pt1 | contig 12014 bp, 14 predicted proteins | sample 729531 | NCBI WGS metagenome assembly LULW01 (sample SAMN03860279, study PRJNA289734) | marine metagenome | biome: seawater column; feature: ocean; material: water; isolation source: Red Sea water column Station 108 - depth 10m | place: Saudi Arabia: Red Sea | collected 2011-10-15 | depth 10 m | reverse complement strand
GCATCTTGCCATAAAAGGAGGGAGGATTAGTTTTATCTATTTTTATTGGTGTAGAATATTTAAAAGAAATAATATAATGCGCAGAGTACCAAAGAAATTTTGTTGACTGATTAAAAAAGTAACCTATCGACATATCTATATTTTACACCAAAAAATTATTTTAACCAAGCTTTTGTAAAAAAGGTAAAGCTTCTAATAAATAATAACCAACAGCTTGTAATTGATTTGTAATTATTAGAATTCCTGTAATTAAAAGAATAACTCCTCCAGATTTTGAAATAATATTCATGTTATTTTTAAGATTTTTTGAAACTGCCATGAACTTTTGAATTAAGAAACCAGACAAAATAAACGGGATTGCCAAACCTAAGGAATACGATGTTAAAAGCAAAATTCCTTTAGTTAAAGTACTTTCTAATGCCGCTAATGCCAATATAGATCCAAGAATTGGCCCAATACATGGTGTCCAGCCAAAACCAAAAGCCATTCCAACTAGAACAGGGTATAATTTATTTGATCTTCTTTCTGTTTGAAATCTTTTTTCTATATTTAAAAATTTAAAATTAAAAAGACCTAAAAGTTGTAATGAAAATAATATAATGATTGCACCTGAAACAATTCTAAGCTCAAAAGAATTGGTTAATACAAAGTTACCAATTAAAGTACTAGTTGCTCCAAAAGCAATAAACACTATTGAAAAACCAATAGTAAAAAGCACAGTTGGAATAATATTTACCCGCTTACTTTCTAATAGTTCATTTAAAGTACTTCCTGAGACATAAGAAATATAACCTGGAATAAGTGGTAGAACACATGGTGACAAAAAACTTATGAAGCCTGCAAAAAAAGCTAATAATAATTGTGCCATTTATAATTTTTAATTTTAAAAAGGTGAGAAAATTACAATTAATAGCAAGATAATCCATATGACGCCGTAATAAAGTGGCATCATATTTCTCCAAGAAAATAATATATTAGCAGCCTTTTTAATTTGTTTTTTAGTTTTCATTTTTATCCTTTAATTCCTAAGTGAGTATATTTAACATTTAAATAATCTTTAATAGCCATTGACCCACCTTCTCTTCCATAACCTGCTTGCTTTATACCACCAAATGGTGCTTCAGCAATTGCGACTAAAGGTGTATTAACTGCAACTGTTCCAGTCTCCATTAATTCAGATGCACGGTGTGCTCTCTCCATTGAATTCGTACAAATATAACTTGATAATCCAAGTTCGTGATTGTTTGCTCTTTCAATAACTTCATCGAATTCTTTAAATGATAACATTGGTACTAAAGGACCAAATGGTTCTACCTTCATAATTGTAAAATCATCTTTTACATCATCAAAAATAGTTGGCTCGTAATAAAATCCTTTATTAAATCCTTTTGGTCTTTTGCCACCTAATAAAACTTTAGCCCCTTCTTTTTTTGTAGTTTCAACTAAATCTTCAATTTCATTTAATCTTTTTTTAGTTGTTAAAGGACCAAGTTGAACTGATGGATCCATACCATCACCAATTTTTAATTTTTTTGTTTTTTCTACAAAAAGATTTACAAATTCCTCTTTTTTCTTTTCTTGTATGTAAAATCTGTTCGGGGAAATACAAACTTGCCCATTATTTCTAAACTTTGCAGCAATGGCCATATCAGCAGCTTTTTTAATATCGGCATCATCAAAAACTATAAAAGGTGAATGTCCACTTAGTTCCATAGTTACTCTTTGAACTTTATCTGCAGCTTGTTTTAGAATTAATTTACCAACTCTAGAAGAGCCTGTTATAGATATCTTTTTAACAATATCTGAAGCGATTAACTGTTGTGCAATACTTGGCGGGTCTCCTGATAATAAATTAACAACTCCAGGAGGTACTCCACACTCTCTACAAATTTCAACTTGTTCCATCACAACACCTGGTGTTATTACATCAGGTTTAACAATCACAGAACATCCTGCTGCAAGGGCTGTAGAAATTTTTCTAGCAGAGAGAACTAAAGGGAAATTCCATGGAACTAAAGCTGCAACAACGCCAACTGGTTGATAATAAACATGAACTCTTGTATCTTCAAATCTGCTTTCAACTGTTTGACCATAAATTCTTTTTGTCTCTTCTGCATTCCATTCATATATATCTGCAGCACCGTTAACTTCGCCTTTTGCTTCTGCAAACGGTTTTCCAACTTCAAGTGTCATCCATTTAGCAAGTATGTCTTGCTTTTCTCTCATCTTGTCAGCAATTCTTCTTAAAATATAAGCACGTTGCCATGGTGGTGTTTTTCTCCAAACTTCTAATCCTTTTTGAGCAGACAATAATGCTTTGTTTACATCTTCGGGCGATGCTTTTGAGGCTTGGCCTAAAACTTCTTCATTCGCTGGATTAATTACTTCGTACGTTTCGCCATTTGATGATTTATGCCATTTACCATCAGTGAATTGTCCGTATTTTTCGTACATATTGCAATCTAACATTACCTTTTAAAGTGTCTAGTGTGCAAATAAATCATATGAAAAAGAATTCCGTATTCGTATTATAATGTTTATAAAAAAGGAGGAATATGGCTAAATTTTACGTTATGGGAAATTACTCAGCACAAGCTTTTCAAGGATTTGTTAAAGATCCGGGACAAGATAGAGGAAAAGCAGTTGAAGCAATTTCACAAGCAATGGGTGGAAAAGTTCACTCATTTGATATTGTCAGAGGTCCTGTTGATTTCGTAGCAGTAGTAGAGGCTGATAGTTTCACAAATGTTGCAGCAATTAAACTTGCTGTAGAAGCTAGTGGATCTATAAGCAACATGACTATTTGCGAGGCAATTGACATTAAGTCAGCTGCAGAGATGGCAGGAAAAGTAGCTTCAGTTTATAAACCTGCAGGCTAAACTTTTATTTAATCCTCTGTTGTGCGGACAGAGGATTAAAAACCCTGACTTAGTTTAAAATTTATACCTAGACGTTCATTTTCTTTATCGTCAAGATCCTGACTTTTATAACCAAAATTTATCTCCATCCCTGGGGCAATATTATATCCTATAGATGCTTGGAACACTTTTCCGTTATGACCTTCATCTGCTTCGTCGGCATCATTATCGGTGTATGTGTATGTTGTTCCGAAACTCCATTCCTTATTATATAAACCAAAACCTCCTGTGGTATGACTTCTGTTATGAGCAGCCTCACCCGCTTTATTATCTATGTGCATTCTCTCAAAAATAAACTTACTAGTTAAATCATTTGATAAATCTTGTTTGTGCATAAGCGAAGCTGAATATTTTGAGTTATCTGTTGCATCGTTTATACCTGCTGCTTGCTCAGCAAAACCAAATCTGTAAGAAAGTCCTTCCATAAAAAAATTATTGAACATTGATAAATTTGAACCACTATAAGATATTGCATAAGAGGAAAAATCCTCAGTATTAGATACTCCACTATCCTCTTTGCTGTTATGACCTCTCTCGAAAAATAAAGAGTCACTAAATGGACCTGTGTCAGCAAAAAAAGTACTTAAATTTAGTTTATGATTACCATAGTAACCTGTATCATTTTTTAAAATACCACCAAAACCAATTTTTTCTTTAATTTGGTATGCTTCAATTACTTGATAACCATACATACCTGGAAAATTATGGTAGTTAAATCCAACAACTGGATTAAATTTTCCTATATAACCTGAAAAGTTATCACTGTCATAATTTAGCTGAAGTGTTTCTAATACAAGCATATGGTCATCAATTCCATGATCTTTACCTGCTGGTGTTGCATATCCCCCATGAGCGTGCGCATCTCCATCTGGTCCTCCTTCAAGCTTTGTATTTGAATTTATTGACCAACCTTCTCCAAAACCATATCCTAGTTCAGCATGTGAATGTGAATAAAGTTCCTCATATTTACCGTCTGATGATACGCTGGTAATTTTATCTGCAAAAATGTTTAATTCTAAGTGACCGTAAAAACCCTCGCCTCCATGAGCTCCATGATCATGACCTTCATGACCTTCTTCGGCATTCATAGATGTTGTAAAAATTATCAAAGCTAAAATTATATTAAAAAAGATTTTCATAAATAAACTCCTTAATTGTTAAATGTTATATTATAACATGTTATAATATAACATATTTCAAAAAGGTAATAAGTCAAGCTTTATATTAGCTCAACTAAAATATTTATTTTAGATTAATTTTTTTTGTCGTTGTCTACGACTAAACAAATTTCTGATTTTGTCAGGAATCTTCGTCCTGTTCCATTGTCTAAAGAAAACATTCCACCAATACCTTGAACAGCATCGATAGTTAAATCAGTGTGTTTCCATTTTTCATATTGATCATCATTCATATAAAAAGGAACACCACCAATTTCTCCAAGTTTAACATCGCTATTACCAACTAAATATTCTTTTCTAGGATAGCACATTGGAGCGCTTCCATCACAACATCCGCCTGATTGATGAAATAAAAGCTCATCACCATGTTGAGCTTTAATATCTTCAAGTAGTTTTAATTCAGATTCTGTAGCTTTGACTTTCATATAAAATATGGCCCGCGATTCCTCACGGGCCATTATATATTAATTATTGTTTAAAAGAAGCCTAATTTCTTTTCACTGTAAGACACGTGTAAGTTCTTCACTTGTCTGTAGTGGTTAAGCATCATTTTATGTGTTTCTCTTCCGATACCAGATTGTTTGTATCCACCGAAAGCAGCATGAGCTGGATATGCGTGATAGCAGTTTGTCCAAACTCTACCAGCTTGGATTTCTCTACCCATTCTAAACGCACGATTACCATTTCTAGTCCATACTCCTGCACCTAAACCATAAAGTGTGTCATTAGCAATTTCTAATGCTTCTTTCTCATCTTTAAATTTAGTTACAGAAACAACAGGTCCAAAAATTTCTTCTTGGAATATTCTCATGTCATTTTTACCTTCGAAAATAGTTGGCTCAATGTAGTTTCCTTTTTCTAAACCACTATTGATTTTAGCAACATTTCCTCCACATAGAACTTTGGCACCTTCTTTCTTACCTAAATCTAGATAAGATTTGATTTTTTCCATTTGTTCTAATGAAGCTTGCGCACCAATCATTGTTTCCATTTTTAAAGGATTGTCTTGTTTAACTGCTTTAGTTCTTGCAACAGCTCTTTCCATGAACTTGTCATAGATAGACTCTTGTACTAACGCTCTGCTTGGACAAGTACAAACTTCTCCTTGGTTTAATGTAAACATCGCAAAACCTTCTAGACATTTGTCGAAGAAGTCATCGTCTTTATCCATAACGTCTTCAAAATAAATGTTAGGAGATTTACCACCTAATTCTAATGTAATTGGAATTAAGTTTTGTGATGCGTATTGCATTATCAATCTACCAGTTGTTGTTTCACCAGTGAAAGCAACTTTTCTTATTCTTTTAGAAGATGCTAAAGGTTTACCAGCTTCTAAACCAAAACCGCTTACAATGTTAACTACACCTGGAGGTAATATATCACCAATAAGTTCCATCAATACCATGATCGAAGCTGGAGTTTGCTCTGCAGGTTTTAATACCACACAGTTACCAGCTGCTAATGCTGGAGCAAGTTTCCAAGTTGCCATTAGTAAAGGGAAGTTCCAAGGTATAATTTGTCCAACTACACCTAGTGGCTCAGGTATATGATAAGAATATTCATTATTGCTTATTTCAGCAACTGAACCTTCTTCTGCTCTAATTACTCCTGCAAAATATCTCCAGTGGTCAATCACTAAAGGTAAGTCTGCAGCCATACATTCTCTGATTGGCTTACCATTATCTAAACACTCTGCTACAGCTAATGTATTTAAGTTTTTCTCAATCGCATCAGCTACTTTAAGTAACATGTTAGATCTTTCCGTAATTGAAGTTTTGCCCCAAGACGGAAAAGCTGCGTGAGCTGCATCTAGTGCTGCAACCACGTCTTTTTCATTTGATCTTGCAACTGCACAGATTTTTTCATTTGAAATCGGCGAAGTATTGTCAAAATACTTTCCAGATTTAGGCTCTACAAATAGTTTTTTCTTTCTTTTAATCGACTTTTTTGTTTTCTTTCCTCTTCTTTTAATAGCTTTTTTAGTCTTAGCCATATTTATATAATTCTAATTAAAACTCTTTTTGGACACTCTGTAAACGAGCAATTTTATTTTCAATTTTAAGTTGTAGAAATATAAGGCTAAACTTCTAGACTTTTAACTAGTTTTTCTTGTAGCTAAGTAAACACCAAGAGATGCGACCACAAATCCAAAAATATCTAGATTAGAAAGTTGTTCATTCAAAAATATCCAAGCAATAATTGCAGTTGTTGCTGGAATTAGGAAAAAGATTGTTACAGTTTTACTCGCTGAATTATTTTTTATCAAATACATTAAAATCGTAAAAGCACCAAAGGATACTAAAAATATTTGATGGCTCATAGCTATTAAAAAAGTTTTGTTAAAATTAATAAATGCATCGGCAAAAAAAATAACTATTAAAATATGAAACATGCATCCTCCCGCAGCTTGATACATGTTGCTTACTGGTAATGGAGCATTTCCTCCAAATTTCTTTTGTAACAAAGTTGCAGATGTAATAGATGCCAAGGCTATAAATGATGCAATGATACCTACAGAGGGTAAACTTTCTCCAAGATCAAAACCTAGAACTATTGCAGCCCCAGTAAATCCAAGTATTACTCCAACCCACTGTCTCCAGCCAACTTTTTCATTTAAAATTGGTCCAGCTAATGCGTTAGTTAGTATTGGTTGCATTGTAACTATAAGAGCAGTTATCCCTGTTGGGATACCGAGGGAGACTGAGTAAAAAACACCACCCAAATAAATTCCGTGAAACAAAACTCCACTTAAAATTGAATGGGATAATTCTTTTCTCTCTAATGATAGTGAAATTTTTTTATATTTTGCATAAACCAAAAAACCAATGGCCACTATAAGAAACCTAAAAGCTAATGCAGAAAATGGATCACTGTTATCAACTATGGGTTTAGTTGTAACAAAAGCTGATGACCATAAAAGGATAAACGCAAAAGATAAACTATTTTTCATTCAATCAAGTTATATCAATTTCACGTGAAACCACAGAAAAACCTAAAGTTGAATCAAATTTAAAATTAAACTTTAATTGGAATTCTTTTAGTAGATTTTTTTACTAGATATATTCCAAGGATAATTGCAACTAACGCTATAATTACTTTATCTGTAATAATTTCTCCTAAAAAAATGTATCCCAAAACAACTCCAAAAATAGGAATTAAATAAGCTACTTGAGACTGAAATACTAAGCCATTTTCTTTTAAAACTTTAAATCTTAAAACCCATGCCAAACCTGTTGTAATTAAACCTAAGTAAATTATTGAAATAAGAGAGTTTACCGATGGACTATAATTCCAAGGTTTTTCTAAAATAAAACATATCGGTAATAAAATTATTGTAGCCCAAATTAAAATGGACGCTGTAACATTTTCGTTTTTTTTCTTGCTTATTTTTAGAGTTAAAATACCGCCAATAACGTAGCCTAGAGACCCCATTAATATACAAAATGCAGAAAAGATGTTGTTTTCATTAATTAAAAAATCATCAGAAAATAGATAAACTATACCTGCAAAACCAACGGAAACACCAATAATTTTTAAGAGATTTATTTTCTCATTTTTTATAAATACATGAGCTAACAGCGTTGAGGTTAAGGGTGAAGTTGACATTAATATTGCTGCTAAATTACTTTGAACTTGCTTAACTCCATAAGCAATTAAAAAAAATGGTAATACAAGATTTACAAATCCAATAGATGCAAACCAAAGCCAGTCTTTTGAAAACGCTTCAATTTTAATATTTTTAATACTACATAAAATAAGTAAGGGAATTGAACCTAGGAAAACTCTAATAAAAGCAATGGTTATTGGTCCAAAAGACTCTGTTGCAATTTTAATATTAAAAAAAGCTGAAGCCCAAATTACAGCTAAAAAAACAAGCAAAGAATAATCAATTAAATTGGGCTGTCTCATTCTGAAATATCCAAAGTTTTACCATTAGTAATTTTTAAAAGATCTAAGTTACTTATTTTAAAAATACTATTTGGATGGCCTGCTGCAGCAAAAACATCTTTAAATCTATCAAATGTTTTATCGACTAAAACATCAATTTTTTTTAAATGACCTACTGGTGAAACACCTCCGATACTAAAACCTGTGTTTTCTTTGACTTGATCTGCATCAGCCATACAAACATCTTTTTTTGAAATAATTTTTTTTAATTTATTTAACGAGCATTTCTTATCGCCAGGTATCAAACATAAAATAAATCCATCATCAGCTTTTAAAAGTAAACTTTTAACTATTGCTCCAATTTCACAATTAAGTGCATTAGCAGCATCTTTTGCTGTTCTTGCGGTGTTTTCCAAAATTATAATTTTAATATTTTCATTAAATTCATTAAGAGCTTTTTGAACTCTAATCACTGCCTCATTTGTTAATATTGAACTCATTTTCAACCTTTGATTGTTGCAAAAAAGCAATTTACTTTATTAAACCCATGCTTAAACCGCATAGGTGATATTAATTTATTTCAGGATCAAATTATAATTAATTTTGATACTAATCCAACAAATTTGGAGATTATTATGAGCGCAAACAATGTATTAAAGACAATAAAAGACAAAGAAATAGAATACGTAGATCTAAGATTTACTGATCCTAGAGGAAAACTTCAACATGTAACAATGGATGCCAAAGTAGTAGATGGCGATATGTTAGAAGAAGGAATATTTTTTGATGGTTCATCAATTGCAGGTTGGAAAGCAATTAACGAGTCAGACATGATTTTGAAACCAGATTTATCAAGAGCAATTGTAGATCCTTTTACATCTCATAATACTCTAAATATCTTTTGCGATATTTTAGATGCAATTAAAAAAGATCCGTATGAAAGAGATCCAAGAGGAACAGCAAAAAAAGCTGAAGCATATCTAAAAAAATCAGGTATTGGCGATAAAGCATTTTTTGGTCCAGAAGCAGAATTTTTTGTATTTGATGACGTTAAATTTAAAAACGACATGAATGAAACAGGTTTTAAAATAGATAGTACTGAGGGTCCTTACAATACAGGTAAAGACTACGACAACGGTAATATTGGTCACAGACCTGGTATCAAAGGTGGATATTTCCCAGTGCCACCAGTTGATAGTGCTCAAGATATGAGAAGTGAATATTTAAAAGCTATGAAAGACATGGGTATTAAAGTTGAAAAACATCACCATGAAGTGGCACCAAGCCAACACGAATTAGGTATGTACTTTGGAACACTTGTAGATCAAGCAGATAATTTGCAACTTTATAAGTACGCCGTTCACATGGTATCTCACTCATTTGGTAAGACAGCTACCTTTATGCCTAAACCAGTTAAAGGTGATAATGGTTCTGGAATGCACGTGCACCAATCTATATGGAAAGGTGATAAGGCATTATTTTCAGGAGACAAATATGCTGGACTATCGGATCTTGCTTTAAATTATATTGGTGGAATTTTAAAACACGCTAAAGCAATCAACGCATTTTCTAACGCAACAACAAATAGTTATAAGAGATTAATTCCTGGATTTGAAGCACCAGTATTATTAGCGTATTCTGCAAGAAATAGATCAGCTTCATGTAGGATACCGATAACATTAAGTAAAAAAGCTGCAAGATGTGAAATCAGTTAAAGGCAGGATTAGATGGGATAAAAAATAAAATTGATCCTGGTAAATCTTTTGATAAAGATCTTTATGCATTATCAGAACAGGAAGTAAGTAAAATTCCAACTGTCTGTGGTTCTTTAAGAGAAGCTATGGAGAGTTTAGATAAAGATAGAAAATTTTTAACAGAAGGTGGTGTTTTCACAGACGACCAGATTGATGCATACATTTCATTGAAGATGGAAGAGGTTCATAATTTCGAACACACTCCACATCCAATTGAATTTGAGATGTATTACAGCTGTTAATTTGATTATACTTTAAAAGACTCGCCGCATCCACAACGTTCAGTTTCGTTGGGATTATTAAATACGAATGAAGATGAGAATTCCTCTACTTTGTAGTCCATTTCTGTTCCAAGAAGGTACATTACTGCACTCGGGTCTATAAAAACTTTAACACCTTTGTCTTCTATTAATTCATCATTTGGTTGCTGAGCTTTGGCATATTCCATGATGTAAGACATTCCTGCACAACCACCACTCTTTACGCCAATCCTTACACCTAATGAATCTTTATTTTCTGAGAGTATTTCTTTTATTCTATCAGCTGCTTTATCACTTAATTTAATTACCTGTGTCATAGATTTAACTCTAATTTTCCTGCCTCTGTAATCATTGATTTGTCCCAAGGTGGATCCCATACCAACTCTAAGTTTACTTTATTTACTTCTTTAACTTCTTTAACTGTGTTTTCAACTTCCATCGGTAAACTTTCTGCTACTGGACAGTTAGGGGTAGTAAGTGTCATTTTTACATCTACATTATTTTTATCATCCACTTTTACATCGTAAATTAAACCAAGGTCATAAATATTGACTGGTATTTCAGGATCATAGATCATTATTTTCATCTTTTTTATAATTCATAGCCGAAGCTAATGCATGCCAAGCTATAGTAGCACACTTTACTCTCATTGGGTATTGTTTAACTCCTGAAAGTGACATTAGCTTAGTTTTTTCATCCTCTTTGATTAATTGAGATTTTAATTCAGGACTTTGTTTAATCATATCTAAAAAATCATTTAAGATTTCTTTTACCTCAGGATTTTTTTTATCTTTCATTAATTCAGTCATTATTGATGCTGATGCCATTGAAATTGCACAGCCATGTCCTTCAAAAGATATATCCTCAATTTCTTTATCCTCATTTAATTTTAAATAAACGTGAACTTTATCCCCGCATAAAGGATTATAACCCTCAGCATCTTTATTAAAATTTTCAAATTTACCTAAATTTCTCGGGTTTTTTCCGTGATCTAAAATTATTTCTTGATAAAGCTCTTTTAAGTCCATTGTTAGCTAAATATTTTTTTACACTTATTTAATGATTCATTAAGTTGATCTAAATCTTCTTTAGTATTGTATACTCCTAATGAGGCTCTTGCTGTTGCTGATAAACCAAGTTTCTCATGCAAAATCTGACAACAATGATGGCCAGCTCTAATTGCAACACCATCTTCATCAAGAATAGTTGCAATATCATGAGGATGAACACCGTCTAAAGTAAATGATAATACTGAACCTTTGTCTTTAGGGTTCCCAATAAGTTTTACAGAATTATTTTTTCTTAATACTTCCTCGCCATAAACAGTTAGTTCCCGCTCATGTTTCTCGATATTTTCAATTCCAATTTTATTTATAAACTTAATAGACTCTCCAAATGCAATTACTTGAGCGGTCGCCATTGTTCCAGCTTCATATTTATTTGGTAATTCCCCAAATGTAATTCCTTCTTTTTTGACTTCTCTTATCATTCCACCACCACCTTGATACGGAGGTAATTCTTCTAACCATTTTTTTTTCGCATACAAAATACCTAATCCTGTAGGTCCATACATTTTGTGACATGAGATTGCATAAAAATCACAATCAAGATCTTGCATATCAAGCTTTAAGTGAGGTGCTCCTTGACAGCCATCGATTAACACTGGAATATTTTTGGAATGTGCTAATTTAGTAATTTCTTTTACAGGCAATATTGCACCAGTCACATTGGATAAATGAGTAATAGCTATAATTTTAGTTTTATTAGTAATATTTTTTTCAATTGTTTCTAAAGTAACATCACCATTTTCATCCATTTCTGCGAATTTAATTTTAACACCTTTTGATTTTCTAAGGTAATGCCAAGGCACATAGTTTGAGTGATGTTCTAATTCTGTAAGAAGAACTTCGTCACCCTCATTTAAATATTTTTGACCAAATGTATTAGCAACCAAATTTATTGCCTCTGTTGCACCTTTGGTAAAAACTATTTCATTTTTATCTTTTGCATTAATAT
>LULW01000682.1_pt1 | contig 12083 bp, 14 predicted proteins | sample 729531 | NCBI WGS metagenome assembly LULW01 (sample SAMN03860279, study PRJNA289734) | marine metagenome | biome: seawater column; feature: ocean; material: water; isolation source: Red Sea water column Station 108 - depth 10m | place: Saudi Arabia: Red Sea | collected 2011-10-15 | depth 10 m | reverse complement strand
AGTTCATCAATACGATGCTTTATTAGTTGCGGACAGCACTTTCTCAACGCCATTTATAACAAGACCTTTTGAACATGGTGTAGATATTATTATGCACTCAACCACTAAATATATTGGCGGACACAGCGATACGCTAGGTGGAGCTGTTTTGTGTAAAGATCCAGAGTTGCATGAGACCTTGATGCTTTATCAAAGACAAGGTGGTGCAATTATGTCTCCTTTTGATGCTTACTTGGTGCAAAGAGGCCTATATACGCTTGGACCAAGAATAAAACTTCATTCTGAAAATGCTCATAAGCTAGCAGAATACTTAGATGGTTCTGAACACATAAAAGAAATTAGATATCCCGGATTGAGTAACTTCGAAAATCATGAAATTGCAGTTAAACAAATGGATTACTTTGGTGGAATGATGAGTTTTTATCTAGAAGAACATATAAATCAAGAAAAATTCTGGCAATCACTAGATTTATACAAACTTGCTGTGAGTCTTGGCGGTGTTGAAACACTGATTGAACTTCCTTATTTAATGACTCATGATAATGCTCAAGATACAGAAGCAAGCGCTCCTATTGACCTAATTAGAATCTCTGTCGGATTAGAAAATATCGAAGATTTGATTGAGGATATGGAATCTGCACTTAATGCAGCCAAAAAATAATCTAACTCCTAACTACTTTTCTTACGCAATATATTCTGTCATCGTTACTGCACTGTTGTTCATTTTGTTTGGATCTAATGGATGGGGTCCTGCAGCTGAAAACGAACAAGCTATTGGTGAAATTTCAAGATGGTGTGAAAGAGTAAGTGCTGGTTTTTTTAGAGAGCCTGCTAACACTCTTGGCAATCTTGGATTCGTTGTAACAGGTCTTTATATGTTTTATAAGCTAAGCCAAGACGCTACATCGTCTAGGGGAATTTTTATGTTTTCCTCCTCAAGTCTTGCATTGCTTTATGCAACAGCTTCTACTTTTTTAGGACCAGGTTCAATGGCAATGCATGGAACTCATACAAAGTTTGGAGCTTGGTTAGATAATGTAAGTATGGTTATGTATATCCTTATATTATGGATATATAACTTAAAAAAACTTTCAAGATTTAATCAAAAAACTTTTTACTATATTTACCTGTCGATATTAATTTACTTTTCGATCGCTTACTGGAACTACGGCTCAGGTCTTGGCATCGGTCTAGATATATTCGAAGTAAGTATCGGATTGTGGTTGTCAACAGAAGTCCTAGTACGTTTTCCTAATTTTTATGGTCGCTTATCTTCAGGGTTTGTTGTTTTATTAGTACAAGAATTATTTGGAAATAGATTAATTGATGTAATTCAAAATCCAATAGATAATTGGCATATTCTTTTTTACTTTATTCCAGCATTGACCCCCAACATTGAAACAAATGTTGATGTAAAAAGATCTTATAGTCCTTGGTTTTGGCTTGGATTTCTTTCTTTTTATGCTGCATATACAATATGGCTTACTGGAGTGGCTGGTGATCCTTCTTGTGATCCAGATTCATGGCTACAAGCTCATATGATTTGGCATTTGTTATGTGCAGTAGCAACTCTTAGTTTTTTTAATTTTTACAGAAATGAAACTACTCTGTAAAACTTAAGCTGTCTATCCAGGCTGAAATTTCTTTAACAGTACTTCTATAAACTTCTAACGCGTGTTCTTCAGAATCATAAGAAGACCTGCTTGGGTCTACAAATGCGTTATGTATTCTGTTTTTTCCATTCGGAAACACCGGACATAGCTCATTAGCTGAATCACAAACTGTTAATACATAGTCAAAAGGTTCCTCAATAAATTCGTTTACTAATTTTGGATATTGAGTGGTTATATCATAACCTTCTTTAGCCATTGCTTTTACGGCATAAGGGTTAACTATCTCTTCAGGTTTTGTTCCAGCTGAGTAAATATCATAATCAGGAAACTTTGCTCTTAAAAGTCCTTCGGCAATTTGAGATCTACAAGTATTGCCAGTACAGATAACAATTATTTTCATGAACCTAGTTTAAATGAAAAATTAGAATAATAATGTGGATACACAAGCCAACAAAGAGCGTAAATTTACCCAAGCAATGGAAAAGTGGATCATGTACTTTATGTATGCATTGTTTGGAGGGTTGTTTTTGTTAATTTCTCTTCAAGGCTCTTGGAGTGAGGGTTTAATTTTATTTCCTATAGCAATCATTTCCCTACCTCTCACAAAATGGGGTATGCGTTGGCAAAATGAGAGATATGTAAGAAGTGCACAAAATCAAGATGACTTAAAAATAGTTATGAATAAATTAGATGAAATTGATAAGAGATTATCAAAATTGGAGGAAAGTTGATAAGTATTAAATTGATGCTGGAGCATATGGCATGGGCAAATCAAGAAATATATAAAGAGATTAAAAAGCTGGACACAAAAGTTCTTGATTATTTTGTAATCGATCCAGAGTGGACTGTTCGAACAATAATGGTACACATTGCAGGTGCATCACATTTGTATGGTCAGCGATTAAATGGTGAACCCTTTTCACGTTTTGAACTTAAAAGTACTGACGATTCGGAAATTATAGATGAATTGTTACTTGAGTTAGACAGGATTGATCAAAGTTTACTAAAAAATGTTGATAGAGAAGATGAAGAGGTAACCTATAAAACATCAAAAGGTGAGGGCAAAAGTACAGTTTCTGAAATACTTTCCCAATTAATCTTTCATGCAGGAGAGCATCGAGCTCAAATTGTTGCTGCCTTAGACAAGCACAACGAAAGATCTATTAACTTAGATAATTATTCTGTTTGGAGTTATGTTAACTCAACTAAGTAGTTGATTCTGATACCCAATTTTCATATTCAGGAAGTGTAAATACAGGTTCAAGCACTGTAATTTTTGGAAGTTCATAAGGGTGGTTTTGCTTAACAACATCAACGACTTCTCTCATCAAACTTTCTTTTGTATATAGCAATATTTCAATTTCTGAATCCTCAACCAACTCATCTTTCCACTTATAAGATGATTGGATTTCATGAAAAGTTCCGCATGCAATCTTGTTTGTTTCAAGTAGTAAGTTGATTAAGTTTTTAGCTTTCTCTTGCTTATCTACTGTAGTTTGAATTATTATCATATATCTAAATTAAGTTCATTTGCTGTATATGACCAAAGTTTATCTCGTAGCTCTTGATTGTAAACTAATTTGTTGTGTCGCATGAGTGTTGGTTCGCCATAGATGCCAAGTAATTTTGGTGCGAAAACTAAGTCTGCTGTGATGCTTTCATCCTCAATTGCTCGAATAATTGGTGCGATTCCTGTGTTTATGTTTGTGGAGAAATAGGTATAAAAAGACTTTTTAATTTTCTTAACTTCGTATGGTCTTGACTGTCTGGACTTTGTAACACCTGGGTGAGCGGCGGAAACTGATATTGATGTTTTTTTTAGTTTATTCTCTAACTCAATTGCAAACATTGACCTAAGTAGATTTGTGAAATTGTATCTACTACTAGGAGAGAATGAATCTTTAGAGTGTAGGCCGCTTAAGTTAAATGTTCTTGCTAAGTACATAGAGAAACTTGTGACTTGAACAATCCTGCCAGATCTTCTGTGTAAATTCTCTAGTAACATCAAAGCTAACCTAAAAGAACCAAAGTAATTCACAGCAATCATTGATTCGTAACCTTCTTCCGTTAATTCAAAATCTCTGTAGATTAATCCTGCATTATTGTATAAAACATCTATCTCTGAATAATCCGAATTAATTTGATTTACAAACTGATTGATACTTGAAGATTTTGACAAATCTAATTCCAAAAAAACTGCATTACTACCAAGAAACTCTTCGGCCATTTTTCCTTTTGCCGTATCCCTACAAGCTAAAATAACTTGATAATTTTTAGCAATTAAATCCTTTGCTACAGCTAATCCAATTCCTTTATTAGCACCAGTGATAATTGCTGTTTTTGACATTATTTTATTTAGTTTATTAATACGTATAATTAAAGAAATGTATTATTTACTAACTGGAATTATTGCAGTTTCAATTCTTAGGTATTTCAATTTAATTCCAAAAATGACAAGTAAGTTTTGGACATATCTTGATTACGCAATGGTTATTGTTGCTTTTGTTTTACTACTTTCTAGAATACCTCCTTTTTTCGCAGGAATTTTGCTTACTGCTGTAGCTGGATACGCTTGGCGAAAAGGCTTTTTTGATAAATTTCGTTAAGAGTTAATGTTTTACTCGTAATATTTGTTGTTAAATACGAGCCATCTCACAGCAAACACAAATATTACAATAGAAAATAACATTGTCATATTTGGAAATAGATAAAGTAAAGTAATTGATCCAATTATGGTTGCGAGTATAACTAACATCTTATTTTTACTCCGGTTTAAGAAAGGTTTTATTCCTCCCTTGGACCAAGTGGTACCTTTCCATTAGTGCATATTTGTCTGTCTCAACTGAGTCTGTAAGCTCTAATTCTTCCATTAATTCAAATCTTCTATTTTTATAATCTATCTTAGTTGGAACTACTGTAGCATCGAGAGCCTTTCCTATGTAGTGAAAACCAGTTTTAATAGTTTGGTTGGTTTTCATTTCCCCCTCAACTGTTAAATATAAAATAAATTTATCTTTTGATTTAAGCTGTTCAATGACTTGCTGTGTTACCCCTGTTGATTTTGCCCTCCATACAGGTATTCCTCCAAAATTAAGTAGCACTTTGTTTTGAATCTTCCCAAATGGATGTGGTATGCCAAGCTTGTCAGGATTTTTTTTGAAAGGAAGAGGCACAACTATTCGAGTAAACATAGAAACAGAACCTAAAAAATAAAACTTCAAATCAGTTGCTAAGCAAACTATGTATGCATAAATTGCATCAAACGTAGAAGAATGTGGGGCAGATGCGATAATTATTCTTTTTTCATCAGGTAAACTTCCTACGATATCCCAATTAACGAGTTTTAAAAGAAACCTTCCGATAGGCCCAAGTATCTTTCTTTTTTTATTTGGGTGTTTCTCGGTTTTAACGATTTGACTCATAACTTAATGCTAATGATTTGTTATGTCTTTAACCTGTCTTGAGAGATTTCTTAAGTTTTTATTATTTAGATTTAAAATCCATACGCCAACATAAACCGCGCCAACCAAAAAGAATAAAAATGCATACCCTCTGCCAGGCCCTATACCGACAAGTGGGGAAAGAAGATCTACGTTATCAGGAAAAAAAGTGAACTCTAAATAATCTCCAAGTGGACCAGCAATTAAAACACCGAGTGGCCTCAGCATTTGAGCAATCGTCCCTCTAAGTGCTAATGCCCTACCGCGAATGTTTTCAGTAGTTATTGCTAACCATGCACCAGAAGAAACAGTGTATTGCACTGTTCCACTAACGCCACCGATTACTCCATGTATGCATAAAAGAAAAATGCTTGGTCTTATAGATCCTATAATCAGACTTAATCCGCCAAGGAGACCACAATAAATTGCAACTTTTAAGTTTCCTTGAAGCCAGTCTGATAAGCGTAATGAAATAATTGAACCAAAAAGAAAGGCTAATCCGATACTGGACTCTACAAGTCCAAGACCAGTTGCGTCTGTAAAGCTTAGAATCATTGGAGGAAGTAAAACTTGTGTAAACCCCCAAAGAAAATTACAAATTGACAAAATAAGAACTAAGGTGAGAAGCCCTTTTTGTTTTTTAAGCCAGCTATAAGCTTCTATTAAATCAAAATAAACATTTTTAACACTCATCTTGCTTTTTGTTTCTACTTTTTTACTTTTGAACAAAGTAATTGTTGCTATGCCAAACAAACATGTAATTACATCAACAAGTATTACTCCCGTCAAACCAAAGAAAGAATAGATGAATGCACCTCCAATAGGTCCAATAAGAACAGAGATTGCTTCCGCGCTTTCAAATAAAGCTGATACTTTTGTTACTTCATTCTTTTTTACAACATCGCCCAAAAAAGCACTCCAGGTTGTCCAATGAGCAATTTCAAAAATACCAAAAGCTAATGCAAAAGGAATCAAAAGAGGCAGTGTCAATATATCGTTTAAGGCAAAGTAACCAATAACGCACATCAACACAGCGATAATTAAATCAAAAATAATTATTAGTTTTTTTCTCGGAAATCTATCTGCGAGCACTCCTCCAAATGGACCTGTTATTACTCCAACAATTGCAACAATAAATAAAATAGTTGAAAGTGCACTGGCTTTTCCAGTTGTTTCATAAATCCAAACTCCTATCGCAAAAAAAGACATAGCAGAACCTGTCCAAGATACAGTTTGTCCAAACCAGAGAAGGTAAACTTTTTTACTCATACAAGAATATAATGATATCGAAAGCAAATAATTAACTTATAACTTTAAGGGTTAAGATGCAAAATTGGGTAAAAACAGTACCAAAAGCGGTTCTTCATGATCACTTAGATGGTGGCTTAAGAGTTGAGACTTTGATTGAACTTGCAAATGAGCAGGGATACCAAAAGCTACCTTCAAACAATCACGATGAATTAAAAAAATGGATTCAACCAAAACCTGACAAGTCTCTAGCAATAAATTTAGAAGCGTGGGATCACACTATTGGAGTAATGCAAGATCAAGATTCAATTTATAGAGTCACTATGGAAGCCCTAGAGGATTTATCTAATGATGGAGTAGTTTATGCAGAGCTTAGGTTTGCACCATTGGTGCATACTTTTAAGGGTTTAACTACTGCAGAGATAATTAATTCAGTAGCAAACGGTATAAAAGATGGCATGGAAAAGTTTGATATTGTTGCTGGAGTTATTTTGTGTGCAATGAGGCAAGAACAAAATTCTTTAGAGGTAGTTAATTTATGTATTGAGCATAAAGATGTTGTTGGTTTTGATCTTGCTGGCCCTGAGGTAGTTGCATGCCGATTGGGAAGTACCTGAGGGAATTAAAGAAGTAGTTCTGGACTCAAAAGCAAAAAGAGTTGGACATGGTTCACAAATTATAAATGATATATCTTTTGAGAAAGGGTCTATTACATTCAACAATGATGCTGCAAAATATGTTTTTGATAACAAGATTGCTCTTGAAATTTGTCCAACTTCAAACGTACAGTGTGGTGCGTACTCTAATGTTTCAGAACACTCTTTTGGTGAGCTTTACAAAGCAGGATTTAATGTAACTATAAATACAGATAATCGACTTATGAGTGATATCACTATGTCAGAAGAAGTAAATAATGTAGTTGAATCATTTGGTTTGGTAGAAAAAGATATTCTCAGTATCACTAAAAATACTATTAAAGCTGGATTTGTTGAATCAAGGTTAAGAACTGGATTGTTAGAAAAATTAGCTAATTAATACTTTTTAAGTAATTGCCAAATAATAATAGGAATGATAATCAGTAAAATCTCCCAGGTATCCCAGTACTTTTCTAAGGTTTCTATCACATTCATTTTTTTCTATTAAGAAATCTCTTTCCAAACAATATCCAAATAAAGAAGATAATCCAAAAAAATGGGAACATAATTGACTCTTCAGTCTCGTAAATACCTAGTGTGTACTCAGTTGAAAAAAGAGACAAAATCAAAAAAGCAATACCTCCTAAGTATTTAGAATTAATCATTTTTTATAAGCGAGTAGAAGCCAAGAATAGAGGTAGATAAAAACAAAATTAAAAATATATAGTTAACAAAAATACTGGAGTCTTCAAAAACGTACATTAAGGGATACGAAATATATGCTGCAGCAAAATAAATTAGGCGTCTATGTTTTATATTTTTAATAAATTAAAACTCTATCTGATTCAAATGTTAGCTCTACTAGTTTGTTTGGAGTTGCGGGTGTAAATCCTAAAGACTCTAATTGCTCTTTTGTAATTCCCCTAGCTTGAGCAGATTTTCCAGATGCAAATAGTTTTGCACCTTTTTCTTTCAACACACCAAGATGGTCTGCTAGTGTACCTAGGCCAACCCCCTGCATTTCACTTGTAGTAATTTCATGTAAAGATGTGACGCCATCTCCAACAGAACGGCTAGGGTTTTCTACCCCTGTAATAATATGTACTAATAATTTCCCCATGTAATAAATAATAAAAGATTATATTTTTGAATATGTTGTTTTGAAAAATTAAGCTTAAAGATAGAACGATAAAATTTAAAAAAATGATCAGTAAAGAAGCTCATGAAAGTATAAAAAGATACAAACAGTTTGCATCTTTTATTAGCTCTTTCTATAGAACCCCAAGTGAGATAAGTGCATGGAGAATTGGTTTTTTTAGGTGGTTTATAAATTTACAAGGGGTAATCGGTCCAAAAGCAAAAGGGACGCTAAAGGAAGAAGTTACTTTAGGAGGAGTTAGAACCCTAAAAATTTCAACACCTAATTCGGACCCTGAGAGAATTTTTTTATATTATCACGGTGGTGGCTACTCAATGGGAAGCCCTAAATCACACTACTCACTAGTAAGCTATTTGGCAGATATTTCAAAAACAACAGTTTATGTCCCTGACTATAGGCTTGGTCCAGAAAACAAATATCCTGCTCAACTAGATGATGGAGTAAGTACATATATAAGCTTAATAAATGACTTTGGGTACTCACCGAATCAAATTGCTATTGGTGGTGACTCTGCTGGTGGAAATTTAGCTTTGATAACTTTATTAAAACTTAAGAAACTCGGCGTTGATCTGCCATCCTCATTGGCACTCCTTTCTCCTTGGGCTGATCCTTCTGGTTCGGGTGAATCATACAACGATGATATGGCGGATAGAGATATTTTACTTGGACCAATAATGAAGAATGTATGGAAAAATAATGACGAACTCTATCACTTTTATATTGATGAAGAAGATGTTGATAAACAAAATGAATTAATGTTTCCTTTAAGTGGAAACTATCAGAACTGTCCACCAATAATGATACAAGTTGGAACAGAAGAGCTTTTACTATCTGACTCTCAAACGCTGAAAAAACTTCTGGAGAGGGACGGTTGTGAACATGAATATTTTGAGTGGGAGGGCATGTATCACGTTTTTCATATTGATGTAAAAATGCCTGAAACTATACAAGCTTTTAAGCAAATTGGTAGTTTTTTAGAAAAACATTTACCTAAAAAATAAAGAAGCGGGGAATTTTGGGTATAGCTTTAATAACTGGTGGATCTGGACATGTTGGTGCAAATTTAGTCAGAGAACTGAGCTCGAGAGGTTACCAAGTAAGGTGTATAGACTTTGACAATGACCATAGAGCATTTGAGGGATTTGATGTTGAACTTGTTAAAGGAAATATTACCAATATCAGCACTTTAGACACTGCGTTTAAAGATGTTGAAGTAGTCTTTCATACTGCTGCAGTAATTAGCTTGGACAGGAAAGACAAAGATTTAATAAGGTCTGTAAATGTTAGTGGTACAGAAAATGTTTGTGAGTTGTCTTTAAGGCATGGCGTAAAAAAATTAATACATTTTTCTTCTGTTGACGCTTTTGTTAGAGAGCCGTTAGAAGATCCTTTGTATGAAAGTCGTTCATTAGTTACAGATACAAGCTCTGTTCCTTATGATCTATCAAAAGCTGATGCTCAAAGAATAGTTTTAGAGTATTGTGACAAAGGGCTTAATGCTTCTATTATCCATCCATCGGGTATCTTTGGTCCTAATGATTTCAAACCAAGCTTGTTTGGACAAGAGTTCATCAATATTGCTAACGGAAAAAGACCTTACAGTATCAACGTTGGATATGACTACGTTGATGTTAGAGATCTATGCAAAACATCAGTTGACTGTATTGACAAAGGAGAGATTAAGCAAAATTATATAGTTGGTGGCAATTATATGGATTTTGTTTATATGTCTGAAGTAATGTCTGAAATACTAAATAAAAAATTAATTAGAAGCACTCTTCCTTTTGGATATACATGTCTCTACCGGGTTCGTATATATCATCACTTATTAAAAAAACTCCAAGGGCTATCACTATGGATTCAATTCATACAATAAAAGTTCAAAATAAGAATATCCCAAGTAGTCTTTCAAAAGAACAACTGGATCACAATCCAAGACCCGTAGAAGAAACAATACAAGATACTATTGAGTTTTTTCAAAAAAGAGGTCTCATTAATTAATATTTAAGATATAAAATATGGCTGTGAATAAAAACTCTGTAGTAAATATCGCTGGCTATAAGTTTGAGCCTTTGGTTGATCCGACTGATCTAGTATCTCTTTATCAAAAAAAGTGTGACGAACTTGAGTTAAAAGGAACAATGCTAATTAGTAAAAACGGTATTAACTTTTCTCTTGCCGGTACTCAGCAAGCTACAGACACAATTATTGCTTTTCTTGAAGAAGACAATAGATTTTTAAATATTCCACTTAAAGTAACTTACAGCGAGACCCAGCCATTTAGAAGAATGAAAGTTCGACTAAAAAAAGAGATTATCTCACTCGGTCGTAAAGATATTAATCCAAGAGAGCTTACTGGTGAGAGAATATCACCACAAGACTTGAAAAATCTTTTAGACAACAAAGAAGATGTTCTTGTACTCGATACTAGAAATGAGTACGAAACTAGAGTAGGTAAATTTGAAAATGCCATTGATCTAAATCTTGATACTTTTAGAGATTTCCCTAAAGCTGTTGAGTCACTTCCAGAAGAGTACAAAGATAAACAAATCGTCATGTACTGTACAGGTGGAATTCGTTGTGAGAAAGCCTCTGCTGTCATGATGAAAGCTGGGTTTGCAGATGTAAAACAACTAGAGGGTGGTGTTCTGGATTATTTTAAAGAAACTGGTGGAACGTACTGGGAGGGTGATTGTTTCGTTTTTGATGAACGAGTTGCTCTTGACACAGAATTGAATGAGACAGATTATATTTATTGTTACATTTGTAGAGAGCCATTGTCAGCTGAAGAAAAAGCTTCTCCGGATTTTAAAATTAACGAACACTGTCCATACTGTATAAAAAGAAATTAATTTTTAAGTTCAATAATATGCAGAAATCCTGATGTTGTTGTAAGGAATACTTTATCTTTTTCAAAGTGTTTAACTGATGTAGCTCCCTCTATTGAGTTCACTGGCATAATCGTAAGTTGATTATTAATTAAATCAAATAAGAATAGTTCATTGCTCAAAAAATCTGAAAATACTATTGATAAGTTAAAATTACTGCTGTTATCAAAGATTAAATCTCCACCAATGATGGCAAACCTAGAAGTAGCCTCGCTAGCATTGTGATCATAAAAAACTGTTGGTAGCAAAACCTCTTGTTCAATATATTCCTCGAATGAAGCATATTTGTCCGATGAAAACGTGTTGATGTCTATTTTGTATTCTGTGTCTTCTAAAATATCTTTTGATCTTTTGATACCCTCGAAATATGGCCATCCAAAATTACCGGGTAGGTTTTCATATTTTAAGACATTCAATTCTTCAAAATCATATAGACCAACATCAAAAATATACAGTGAATCATTAACTTCAAAAAACTTCCATGGATTTCTGAGTCCTAGAGCAAGAATGTTTGATAACTGTTCTGATTCTTCATCTGAAACAATTGGTATATCCTCTGAATACCTAACTGTACTCCTTAAAAGTAAAATTTTTCCTAATGGATTTGAGAGATCCTGCGGGTCAGGATTTAATCTTGGAGAATCAGAGTTTCCTTTAAAATCTCCAACCCCAACTATATAGTCATTGAAATATTCAGACCAAATAACATTGCCTGCGAAATGAACTCTTGATGCATTTTTCATACTTAAAAGAATCTCTTTAGAGATAATATCTGTTGGGTTAGTTGAGTATTTATTAAGTTCAAAGGTAAGATTCCCAGACTTATCAACATATGATAGTAAAAAATCTTCAGTTAAGTTGCTAAACGCAATGCTTAACATTCCGCCCTCACCCAAAATACTAACTTTGTCTGAATAATCAATCATTTTTGATTTATCCCCTGTCTCAATATCTAGTTGATAAATCTCACCTCGTTTTAAAACAATGTAGTAAACATCTTTAAATTCAATAACATCTACCACTTCATTTTCAAATTTAAATGACTCAAGTATTTCTGCTTGTTTGCCACAGATAGTTTTTATCTCAATACCTCTAAAGTC